>ERZ773168.2125-NODE-2125-length-15572-cov-11.085455_pt1 | contig 15572 bp, 10 predicted proteins | sample MGYA00511261_ERZ773168 | MGnify/ENA primary metagenome ERZ773168 (study PRJEB29015, sample SAMEA2737855) | human gut metagenome | biome: human gut; feature: human-associated habitat; material: faeces | place: China | collected 2012 ... | reverse complement strand
AGAGCTCGCCCCGTAGGGGGAGCTGGCGCGCATGCGCCTGAGGAGGTTCATCTCCACGAGCGCAGCGAGGTTTTATGGTTTTATCATGTTTTTCCCATTTCCAAAGTCTTATGGTGTTCCAACAAGCGCAGCTTGGTTTGCTTGTCTTTCTCCCCGGGTAGCAGAACCAATTTTGCGGCACTATAAATTGTATAAAACCATTCCCATTCAGGTTGAAAAAATGTCATATATGGTATAATAGAAAGGACATCAGATGGATAGATGTCTCGCGTAATAAGGAAATCCGCATATAAAAGAACCCATATTATATTTATTTCCTTTACATTCATCAGCAAGGAGGCAGATGGAGTGGAAACGAAACGTGATTTTATTTGGAAAATGGGCGGACAGCAGGGTCAGGGCGTAGAATCCTGCGGCGAAATTCTCGGACGCGTACTGGCACAGGAAGGGTATTCCCTTTTCAGCCAGCGTCTCTTCGCATCCCGCATTAAGGGCGGTCATACAACGATTGCCCTGCGTATCGCAACGAAAGAAGTCGCTACGATCGGTGAGCATGTAGACTGCCTGGTAGCCCTGGACCAGGAGACTATCGACCTTCACGGTCATGAAGTTCCGAAGGGCGGCGTTATCATCGCTGATGACGCATTCCACCCGAAATTTGACGCACATTCCGGATGTATTTTCCTGGCGCTTCCAATCACGGAGCTGGCAAGAAAGTACGGCAGCATGCAGATGAAGAACATCGCTGCACTGGGCATGAGCGCAGGCGTTCTGGGATTCCCGGAAGACCCGTTCTATGGTTTCATCGCTGAACGCTTCGGCAAGAAGGGCGAAGAAATCGTTTCCAAGAACAAACAGATTTTCAAGGACGGCTATGATGTAGCTATCGAGAAGCTGCAGGGCGTATCTCTGGGTGCTCTGGCAACTCCTCCGAAGAAAGATCAGCTGTACCTGCTTGGCAATGAAGCAGCAGCCCTCGGCGCTATTTCCGCAGGTGCCCGCTTCATGGCATCTTACCCGATTACCCCGGCTTCTGAAATCATGGAATACATGATCAAAGTCGTACACAAGATCAACGGTACGGTCGTACAGACGGAAGACGAATTGTCCTCCTGCATGATGGCTATGGGCGCAGGTTATGCCGGCGTTCGTGCTTTCACCGCTACTTCCGGCCCAGGGCTTTCCCTCATGGCTGAATCCATTTCCATGGCAACCATCGCAGAAATCCCGGTCGTCATCATTGACGTTATGCGTGCAGGCCCGTCCACGGGCATGGCTACGAAGGTAGAACAGAGCGATATCCGCTATGCGATTGCTTCCGGCCATGGCGATGCTGAAAAGATCGTCCTCGCTGCATCTTCTATCGAAGACTGCTACTACATTACCCAGGAAGCTTTCAACCTGGCTGAAGAATTCCAGACTCCGGTCATTCTCCTTTCCGATCTGCAGTTTGGTATGTGCAAACAGTCTGTACCGGCTTTCGATCCGAACCGCATCGCTATCAAACGCGGCAAGCTCGTTACCGAAGGTCTGCCGGAACTTGATACGGCAAAGAAAGCATACTTCCATCGTTTCGAAGATGTCGAAGACGGCATTTCCCCGAGAACGATTCCTGGCGTAAAGAACGGCATGTTCCTCTCCACCGGCCTCGAACACAATGTATTCGGCAAACCGGCTGAAGGTCAGGCTGACCGCGTCATGGAAATGAACAAACGTCACAGGAAATTCGCTGGTGTGGCTAAAGCTATCCAGCCATTCACCGTGGCTCATGAAGATACCGACTGCGATCTGCTCCTGATCGGCGTCACCTCCACAAACGGCGCAATCGAAGAAGCTCGTGAAGAACTGGAAGCTCAGGGCAAGAAGGTCAACCACCTCCAGCTCAGACTTCTCTCTCCATTCCCGACCGAAGCGCTCGCTCCTTACATCAATGGCGCAAAGAAGGTCCTCATCGTAGAAGAAGACCTCACCGCACAGCTGCATGAACTTTTCGCCATCAATTTCGCCTGCCACGACAAGCTCCTGTCTCTCCTGCAGTATGACGGAACTCCGTTCCTGGCATCCACGATTGTAAAGAAAGCTGAGGAGGTATACTGATATGGCTTCACCGAGAGATTATAAAAATACAATCGTACCGAACTGGTGCCCCGGCTGTGGCGACTATGGCATTCAGAACGCCATCTCCGCTGTATGCGCCAAGAAGGGCTGGGCCAATGAGGATATCACACTGATTTCCGGCATCGGCTGCTCCTCCCGTATCGGCGGCTATCAGTACTGCTATGGCGCCCACACGACGCATGGCAGAGCTCTTCCTTTCGCACAGGGCATCAAATGTGCTAACAAGGATCAGCACATGATCGTCTGCTCCGGCGACGGCGACTCCTACGCCATCGGCCTGGGCCATGCTATGCATGCGATCAAGAGAAATATGGACATCACATACCTCGTATTCGATAACCAGGTATACGGCCTGACAAAGGGCCAGACGTCTCCGGCTTCCGATAAGGGCTTCGTCACCAAGACAACCCCGGACGGCAACCCGCTGACTCCGCTCGATGCTCCGGCTATGGCACTGGCTGCCGGCGCTACCTTCGTAGCACAGGCTTATGCTATCGACAGCAAGACCATGATCAACGTCATCGAAAGAGCTGTCGACCATAAAGGTTTCTCCTATGTCAACATCTTCACACCATGCGTTACATTCAACCACCTGAACACCGTTCAGTGGTACAATGAACACCTGGTCAAGATGGAAGACGTAGCACCGGATCATGATCCGTCCAGCAAAGCAGCTGCATACAGACTGCTCGGCGAAACGAACAGCCTCGTGACCGGCGTCATCTACGAAGAAAAGGACTCCGTTGCTTTCGGCGACATCGTACCGTCCAAGGACGTACGCCTGATCGACCACGTAGAAAAACCATCTGCAGAACTCTTCGAAGACCTCTGCAAGGAATTCAGATAATAAAAAGACCTGCATGAGCAGGCTGCAAGCGATTTGCTTTTGACTTTTTCTGCAAAGCCAATTTCATCACGGTATAAGAATCACTGGCGATTCGGCGGCTGGGGGAACCCCTCAGCCGCCTTGCCAATGCATTTTTTCTGGCAGGAGCGGTCAATCCGGAAAAGGCGGGAGCGATACTTTCAAGAAGAAAAGGAGCGGAACAAATGGCATCAGATAGAATGATGGAATATTACTACTCGATGGGGCAGGACTGCCTCCATACCGGCAGTATCGATGATGCTGTCACCTACTTTAGGAAAGCCGCCAATCTCGGAGCCAGAGAAGCGGCCGAGGAAATCTGCCAGATCGGTGAAAAGCTGGAAAAGGGAGAAGGCGTCTCCAAGGACGAAGTGAAAGCGGAAAATTGCTGGAAGATCGCGTCCAGTTACGATATTTCCCGTGCCAACCTTCTTCTGGGCAGAATGTACATGAAGGGCATCAATGGCGGAAAGCCGAACCCGAGAAAGGCAAGACGCTCCCTTGAACGCGCAAGCGACGACGGAAGCGCCGAAGCTGCATCCCTTCTGGGAAAACTCTACGACGAAGGCATGCTTGGCCGTGTCAGTCCTGAAAAGGCATTCCAGTACTACCTCCTGGCAGCCGAAAGGGGCGACACCGCCGCTATGCTGATGACCGGTCTCTTCTATGCGCAGGGAACCAGTGTCCGCAAGGACCTGGCTGCTGCGGAAATGTGGATCAGGAAGGGCCGCGAAATGGGCGACCCTGACGGCGATGCCACACTTCGCGTATTCCTCGCCGTATCCTGCGCTGAATACGTCACCGGACAGGCCGGCGTAGTCGATGAGGAAAAGGCGAAAGCCATGGCAAAGGAAGCCGAAGAACTCGGCGACAAGGACGTCTACTACCGTCTGGGCGATGCCTATACCAGAACAGGCAAGCATCAGGAAGAAGCATATGCATGCTATGAGAAAGCAGCAAAAAACGGAATCATTGCTGCGTATTCCGCAATGGGGCTTTGCCTTGAAGCCGGCATTGGCGTAAAATCAGACATTGCAAAAGCTGTTTCCTGGTACAAGAAAGCCGCTGAAGAAGGCGATGCCTTCGGAATGGCCCACTACGGCTATGCACTCTCCGCCGGTGAAGGCTGCGAAAAAGATGAGAAAGAGGCCATGGCCTGGCTCATCAAAGCTGCCATGAAAGGCGACGAAGGCGCTATCCGCGTCCTCCGCGAAGACTATCAGTACGAACTGCAGTAAGCAGAACGGAAGACAGAGGATGCGGAGGGGAAATCCTTCTGCATCCTCTTTTTTCATTTCAAGGTATTCCGTAAAGAAGAAATCCGCGTTCCCAGCGCGGTTTTTTCTAACAAATTTCATTGAGTGTATGTAAAAGCACAAGAAAAAACTTGAAAAAACGGAAAAAGACCTTATAATATGAAATGTATAGCATACTATATAATTTAAAATTCAAAACATACAGATAGTTTGCTGAATTTTTGAGAAACCCTGATTAACAAGAAACAAGGAGCCGCTATGGGAAGCTTTGAAGAAATTTTAGTGAAAAAGCATTTAAAAAGGACGAAAGCACGCGTAATGATTCTGAAAGTGCTGGAAAAGAGCCTGCCTTTGACAGCAGGAGAAGTATATGAAGCCGTTCGTGGAAAGGACATGCGTCTGTCCCTGTCCACCGTGTACAGAAACTGTGAAGCTCTTGCTGAAAACGGCTTACTGCTTCGTTCCACCATGCTGGCTGATGGCCTGATCCGCTACGAATACGCGCACGGAACTCCTTCCCATCATGCGGTCTGCCTCTCCTGTCACAGGATTTTCCCGGTAGACGTAGGACTGCAGTCCGACTACGCAGAAGTCCTCGACGAAGAATATGGCTTCGAAGCAGCAGAACCAAGAGTAGAAATCTACGGCTACTGCCGCGACTGCCGTGCTACAGGAAAAGACAGAGCATTCAAAGAAAAACTCAGAAGCGCAAACGCTTAACAAACAGAGACCGGAGAAATCCGGTCTTTTTTTGTTGCGAAAATGCGGGAATAGGAAGATAGTGATAATGCGGCGTAAAATAAAATACGCATTTAAATCACTTTTGATAATATCAGTACATGCCGGCACGGAAGGTTTTGACCTGCCCCAGCGGGGAAGGCGTCCGGCTTATCTTTTCATAAATTTAAGACAAATCAGATTTGAATTTTTTTATTTCTCATCGCCGAGCTTCCCCCTACGGAGGGAAGTGCCCGAAGGGCGATAGGGGTGCAGTTTCTAAAATCGGGGTGCAGTATTCATTGGTTTTTAAAATATGAAAAGGTTCCTCGAGCGAAGCGAGGTTTAGCTGTCCCCGTCAGGGGAAAGTGGCGCGGATGCGCCGAAAGGGGTTCATTTTCGAAAAAGGTCGGATAGGGTTGATTACCACGCAGCAGGCTGATTGTAAAATTTTTCCTGGTTTCCTAGTTTCCTGGTTTTCACGTTGCCCGGGTTCCCTCTTCCTCCACGCTCCAACTCCCAAAATCTAATAACATAAATATAGATAAAAATCATTTTTACATGGTATGACCAGTATGTTAGAATAGGTGCGTCAAATATAAGTATTTAGGATACCGCATATAATATAAAGGTACTCCTAAAACAGAAAGCGGCCTTAAATCATGATCCACTCATAATAAATTAATGATATATAATTATACAAATAATGAATTTCAATACAAAAATAATATATTGCTAATAATTCAATTGTTAAGCTCTAATAATTGTGTTATTTTATATATGGCGGCTTAGAATGTCCCGCAAGGCCGCCAAGGGAACAGGGGAAGCAGCAGAGGAAACACGGTCACTCGAGCAAGTCTTCTCCTGAAATATACTCGGGACGAGTTTACTTTTAGAGGAGAGAAGCATGAAAAAGATTCTCGCAATCGCTGCTGTCGCAGCACTTTCCGCTGGCGTATCCGCATACGCAGCAAACCCATTCTCTGATGTGACCCCGAATGACTGGGCCTATCAGGCAGTAGAATCCCTGTCCGAACAGGGCGTCGTTGAAGGCTATCCGGATGGCACCTTCAAAGGCGAAAGAAACATCACCCGTTATGAAATGGCGCAGATCATTGCCCGCATGCTCGCTAAGGAAGATCAGCTGAATGCGCAGCAGCGTGCAACTCTGGACAAACTCGCTGGCGAATACGCTGACGAACTCGCAAACCTGGGCATTCGCGTTTCCAACCTTGAAAAGAAAGTTGGCAACCTCGCATGGTCCGGCGATGCTCGTATGCAGTACCAGAGAAACATTGACACTGATAATGCAAAGAGTGATTCCTGGACAGGCCGTATGAGAATCAACGTATCCGGCCAGGTCAATGACGAAGTATCCGTCAACGGACGTTTCGTTTCTGAAATGGATTTCAAAGACAGCGATGACAAGGATACCACCATGGACCGCATCTTCGCTCTGTGGAAACCAAATGATGCCACCCACGTATCCATCGGCCGTCAGGGCGTAGCTCTTGACCAGACAGGTGTTTTCTGGGATGAAGACGGCATTTATGACGGCATTTCCGCAGGCTGGGACAATGGTTCCTTCGGCATCGAAGCAGGCTACGGCTACCTGACATCCGCTGCTGAATACTATGCAGTTGATAGTGACGATATTGCCAGCATCTACGCATCCAAGAAAGATACAGAAAACTGGTATGCAAAACTGACCGGACACCTCGGCGACACCGCTGATGTCTCTGCTTTCTACCTGAAACCAACCCATAAACTGAATGGTAACGGAGTGGCAAATAGTGAAGCCAAAGGTGCTAAAGTCAGCGTTTGGGGTGCAGGCACCAGCATCGACCTCGGCGGCAACCTCGCACTCGACGGCGACTATGTACAGTCCCGCTTCAATCATGACATCGGCCATGCAGCTCTTTGGACCGCAGGCCTTACCTATGGCGCAGTTGACGTAGAAAAACCAGGCACCTGGACACTCGGCGTACACTATGTAGATGCTGATTACGCTTCTTACGCGCTCGGCAACTCCGCTCTCGACCTGACCGACCAGCTCGACTACGGCCTGCTTAACGGCGCAGACGTGAAGTTCTGGGTAGCACGTGCAGGCGTAGCTCTTCAGAAGAACGTAGAACTCGACGCTTACTACAACTTTGCAGGCAAAGCAGATGGAATCGACGGCTCTTCTGTCGAAGATCCGGACGACGCATGGGGCGTAGAACTCAACTACTCCTTCTAATAAAACCCAAAAGAGACTCCTTCGGGAGTCTTTTTTGTTGGGAAAATTTGATAATTGTCCATAAGTAGCGATGCTGCAGCGGGAAAGAATAAGGCGCTTATATAAAAACACCAAACAACCTCGCTTCGCTCGAAGGAACTACACCCCTTTCTCCGGCAACAGTTAAAAGATAAGCCGGATCCTCTCCCGACGGGGAGGTTGAAGTCCTCCGCTTCGTTGCTGATGATAGTATCGAATGAGTGCCTTACGGTTTTCATTTATGGTAAACGCATTTAAATCACCGTTGATAATATCGGCAAGAATGATGGCGGAAGGTTTTGACCTGCCCCAGCGGGGAAGGCTGCCGCGAATGCGGCAGAAAGGGGTGTAGTATTCATTGGTTTTTATAAAAAGGTTCCGCGAGCGGAGCGAGGTCGTATGGTTTTAATTATTTTCCTCAAGCGCAGCTTGGTTTGCCTGTTTTCTATTTGCGAAGCAAGGAAATGGTGTTGACCTTCCCAGACGGGGAAAATGCCCGGCCTGGTTTCTGATGCCGGGCGGATAGGGTTGATTATTCATTGAACTTTCTAATCTAAAAAGGTTCCACGAGCGAAGCGAGGTTTTGTGGTTTTCCTTTTCCTCAAGGCAAAGCCTTGGTTTAAGGGTGTTTGACCTTGCCTCGTAGAGGAAGGTGGCGCCGAAAGCGACGAAAACATCATTTCCGACAGCCGTCAGGCTGGTTGTATGGTTTTAATCTTTTCTCTTTTCCCTCGTCCTCCGGTTTTAATCTTTCAATTGTTTCACCTTTTCCTATTTGTATGGTTTTAATTCCCCCATTTCTATCTTTTTTTCTCTCATCCACAAACTCCCTCTTGCCAATTTCTAAAATATTTTTTAAAATAGATAACAATACTAACTGATAATTGCATGCTGCTTGGCAGAGCGAGGCAGGGCTTGGCCCGGGTCTCAGGCGAACTCCGTATACTAGACGGAGTTTTTTCTTTGGCAGCAGGAAGGGGAGTTTGATGAATTCTTTGACGTTTCTGACGATTTTTCTGGGAGTGATGTCTGCAATGGCGCCGCTGTCTACGGATATGTACCTGCCGTCGCTTCCGGAGTTGTCCTCTTATTTTTCCATTTCCACATCGATGACGCAGATGACTTTGACGATGACGATGATCGGCATGGCGCTGGGGCAGATTTTTGGCGGGCCGGTCAGTGACCGCATGGGGCGCAAGGTGCCTCTTTTTATCGGGATGGGCGGTTTCACGATTGCATCGGCTGTCTGCACGAATATTTATGTATTCCTTGTTTTCCGTTTCATCATGGGACTTTCAGGGGCGTTCGGCATCGTCATCTCCCGTGCCATTGCAAGGGACGTGTGCGAAGGGCCGGAGCTTATGCGCTTCATGGCGATCCTCATGATGGTAAATGGTCTTGCTCCGATCGCGGCGCCTGTTCTTGGCGGGCAGATTCTTCTCTTCACGTCCTGGCACGGCATTTTCTTTGTGCTGACGGCTGTCGGTATCATCCAGATCATGGCGACGATGGCGTACAAGGAAACGCTGAAGAAGACGGACCGCGTGCGCCGTTTCTCTGACGGGTTCAGGGCGTTCGGCACATTGGTGAAGAATCGTTATTTCTTTGGCCACTGCCTGGTACAGTGCTTTGTATTCGGCGCTTTCTTCTCCTATATCGCAGGTTCTTCCTTCCTTTTCCAGAACATCTACCATGTCACCCCGCAGCAGTACAGCTATATTTTCGGCGGCATCGGCGTGGGACTCATGCTGGTCGGTGCGCTGCCGGCAAGACTGGCAGGGACGGTGCGCGAGGTGGTCATGCTGAAGTATTCCATTCTGATTCCTCTCATCGCTTCCTTCTTCCTTTTGGCAGGCATCATTGTGAAGGCGCCGATTTGGTACATGATTCCCGTCCTTTTCGTGACAATCGTCCCGCTTTCTGTCATGGGCGCGGCTTCCGTATCGCTGGCACTTTCGCGCTGCGGTGAAAATGCAGGGAGCGGCTCGGCTCTGATCGGTTTCTTCTCCATGATTCTTGGCGGCGTCATGATGCCGGTCGTCGGCATTGCAGGGGACCAGACGGCACTTCCGATGGGAATCATCATGGTCGTCTGCTATGTGCTGGCTGTCATCATGTTCTACACAAGGATTGCCCCGGCTCATGCAAAAGAAATGAAGTAGGAATATTTTCTGTAATTTCATGCATCTTGATGGAAAATCAAAAACGGAAAGAAAAATTTAAAATCAAACGCATCTAAAATTTTCATTTAAAAAAGATACAGGCTGATAAAAATATTTTTTCAGTCCTGTATCTTTTTTTCTCTTTTCATAGTATTCTATGAGTTATCTATCATTTTATCCGAATTTATCGGTAAAAATGTATGAATTATAAACACGTGTATGATTTTCTTCCGTTGTTCTTATGTGCAAAAAGTGTTAAAATATAATCGAACAAATCAATCGTATGATTATAAACATTAATCATTATTTCGTATAGGGAATTCTTTCCCACCACCCGCAGTTGGGAGCGGGGCAAAAAGACTCCGGAAGAGTCCAGGAGGTTATTCCATGAAACCTGTTATCCATGTCGGTATCGACGTAGGTTCGACCACGGTCAAAGTCGTGGCCCTGTCGCCATACCTGAAACTGCTTTTCGGACGGTACCAGCGTCATATGTCCGATATCAGAAGCGCGACGATTTCCCTTTTGAAGGAACTTCAGAAGGATTATTCGGGTTACCGTATCACCGCGTCCATTTCCGGAAGCGGCGGCATGGGACTTGCAAAGATGATGGGACTGCCTTTCTGTCAGGAAATCCTGGCGGAAACGAAGGCAATCCGCACGTTCAATCCGGATACGGATGTCATCATCGAGCTGGGCGGCGAAGATGAGAAGATCACGTACCTGAGAAATGGTGTCGATCAGCGTATGAATGGCGCATGCGCAGGCGGCACGGGCGCATTCATCGACCGTATGGCATCTCTTCTTTCTGTCGATGCAGCAGGCCTTGGAAAGATGGCCGAGAAGGCGAAGGAAATCTACCCGATCGCTTCCCGCTGCGGCGTTTTCGCCAAGACAGATATCCAGGCGCTCTTGAATGAAGGCGTCTCTCATGAAGACATTGCACTGTCCGTTTTCCAGTCCGTCGTCAATCAGACGATTTCCGGCCTGACCTGCGGACGCCCGATCCACGGCAAGGTAGCATTCCTTGGTGGTCCTTTGACGTTCCAGCCGATCCTTCGCGAACGTTTCCAGAAGACTCTGGATATCAAGGACGAGGATATGATCGTTCCGGAACACGGCGAACTGTATGTCGCTATCGGCGCTGCTGTTTCTGCCTGCCACGACAAGCCGCTCGATCTTGACAGCTGGCTGACGAAGGTGGAGAACTCGGAGGAATCCGATCTGGGCAATGCCAAGACGCTCCCGCCGCTTTTTGCAACGGAAGAAGATTACAAGGAATTCAAGGAACGCCATGCTCGTTTCCATGCGCCAAGAGCCGATATTTCCAAGGCAAAAGGCCCGGTATGGCTCGGCATCGACGCTGGTTCCACAACGATCAAGGCTGTCCTTCTCGACAGGGAAGGCAATATCCTTTATGAATACTATGCAGGAAATAAGGGTACTCCGCTGAACGGTGCCAGGAAGATCCTGACGGACCTCTATGACAAGCTCCCGAAGGAAGCCGTCATCTGCGGCGCGGGTGTCACCGGCTACGGCGAAGAGCTGATCAAGAGAGCGCTCGAAGCGGATGTAGGCGAAGTCGAAACGATGGCGCACTACAGAGGCGCCAAGCACTTCCTGCCGGATGTTTCCACGATTCTGGATATCGGCGGCCAGGATATGAAGTGCTGCCGCATCAAGGACGGCGCTGTCGACGACATTCTTCTGAATGAAGCATGCTCTTCCGGCTGCGGTTCCTTCCTCGATACATTTGCACAGTCCCTTGGCATGGACGTCAAGGAATTTGCACGCATCGCTCTGACAGCCAGGCACCCGGTCGACCTGGGCTCCCGCTGCACGGTCTTCATGAACTCCCGTGTCCGTGAAGCGCAGAAGAACGGTGTATCGGTCGCAGACATTTCTGCCGGCCTTTCCTATTCTGTCATCAAGAATGCGCTGTACAAAGTCATCCGCCTGCGTACTGCGGCTGATCTTGGCAATAAGGTCGTCGTCCAGGGCGGTACGTTCTATAATGATGCCGTCCTCCGCGCACTGGAACTGCTCCTCGGCTGCCATGTCATCCGTCCGGATGTCGCAGGGCTGATGGGCGCTTACGGTATTGCGCTGATTACGAAAGATAAATGTCCGGAAGGCCATGTGACCTCGCTCGTCACCCCTGAAAAGCTGAAGAGCCTGTCACTCACGAATGAAATGAAACGCTGCCCGGGCTGCGGCAACCACTGCATGGTTACGATTACCCGCTTCAGCGACGGACGTGCCTTCGTTTCCGGCAACCGCTGCGAGAGAGGCACCGCTATCATGCTGACCGGCAAGAGCGCACCACATTCCACGCTCCCGAATATTTACCGCTGGAAGTACGACGAGATCTGGCACAGGAAGTCCCTGACACCGGGCCAGGCCAAGAGAGGCACCGTCGGCATTCCGCGTACAATGAACATGTACGAAGATTTCCCGTACTGGCATGCTTTCTTCACGAAGCTCGGCTACCGTGTCGTCACATCCAGCGAACAGCTGCGTGACATCCCGACCGAAGCGATGGAAACGATTCCTTCGTATTCCGAATGCTTCCCGGCCAAGCTTGCCCATGCGCATGTCTATGACCTTGCCAAGCACCATCCGGATTTCATCTGGTACCCGTGCATCGACAAGGGTCCGGACGAAGGCAGCACGAACAGCTACAACTGCCCGATGGTCGCTTCGTATCCGGAAAACATCCAGGCCAATATGGACGAAGTCCTCTCCAAATATAAGACTACATTCTACCATCCGTTCCTTCCGCTCCATGCGCCCAAGCAGCTCTACGGCCGCCTGAAAGAATTCTTCAAGCCGATGGGCATTTCCGGCGATGAACTCAAAGCTGCCATGAATGCAGGCGAAATGGCGGAAGAGGCATACAGGAAATCGCTCCGCGATGAGACAGAACGCATCCTGAAGGAAATCCATGACAAGCACCTGATCGGCATCGTGCTGGCAGGCCGTCCGTACCATGTCGACCCGACGGTCAACCATTCGATTCCTGACCTCATCAACCAGCTGGGCATGGCTGTCCTTTCCGAAGACGGCGTATCCATGGTGGGCGGCGAATTCCCGAATCTGCGTGTCATGAACCAGTGGACCTGGCACAGCCGTCTGTACAAGGCAGCTGAATACGTCACACGCCATCCGGATCTCGAGCTCGTCGAACTGAACTCCTTCGGCTGCGGCCTTGATGCCGTCGTTACCGATCAGGTACAGGAAATCATGAGCAAGAGAGACCGTCTCTACACCTGCCTCAAGATCGACCAGAGCTTGAACCTCGGCGCTGTCCGTATCCGTCTCCGTTCGCTGAAGGCCGCTATCCAGGAAAGAATCCAGGACAGCGATCATGTGCCGGAAATCCATTATGCGAAGGCTGAGTTTACCGAGGAAATGAAGAACGACAAGGATTACACGATCCTCGTTCCTGAAATGTCCCCGATCCACTTCCCGATCATCCAGGCTGCTGCAAGGGCTGCCGGCTATAATGTCAAAGTCCTTTCCCCGGTCCGCGCGGATATCGATGAAGGGCTGGCTTCGGTCAACAATGATGCCTGCTACCCGGCCATCATCACGATCGGCTCCCTCATGCGCGCACTGAAATCGGGCGAATATGACCTGAACCGCACCGCGCTCATGATGTCCCAGACGGGCGGCATGTGCCGTGCTTCGAACTATATCGGATTCATCCACAAGGCGCTTGATGAAGCAGGCCTGTCCCAGATTCCGGTCATTTCCCTGAACACACAGGGCTTTGAACCGCAGCCTGGCTTCAAGTTCTCGCTGTCCCTGGCAACGAACCTTGTACAGGCAGTCATTTACGGCGATGCCCTGCAGCAGTGCCTCTACCGCACACGTCCGTATGAACTGACACCAGGCAGCGCGGAAATCCTCTGCCGCGACTGGCAGAACCGCTGCTGCGAATCCATCCTCAAGGGTGAATCCTTCCGCAAGTACAAGAAAAACCTTGCCAATATCATCAAGGACTTCGACCGCCTGCCGCTCAACGACAGCCCGCGCCGTCCGAGAATCGGCATCGTCGGTGAAATTTACGTCAAGTTCAGCCCGATCGCATCCAACGATATCGTCCATGCAATCGAAGCGAACGGCGGGGAAGCCGAAACGAGCGGCATGCTTGACTTCTTCCTCTACGGTTCTCTCGACAGCCATTTCCAGAGAAAGTTCATGGACGGCTCCATGAGGGAAGACCTGAAGGATACCTTCTCCCGCTACGTCCTGGAATGGTACAGAAAGCCGCTGGAAAAGGCAGTGAAGAATTCCAAACGCTTCCATGAAATCACAAGCATCGAGAAGATGGCCAAGAGAGCATCCCAGTACCTGTCGCTTGGCAACCGCGCCGGCGAAGGCTGGTTCCTCACCGCCGACATGATCGATCTTCTGTATCATGAATGCCGCGGCGTCGTCTGCCTGCAGCCATTTGCCTGCCTGCCGAACCATATCACCGGTGAAGGCATGGTCCACAAACTGCACTCCGCGTATCCGGAAGCCGTATTCCTGGCTCTCGACTGCGATGCCAGTGCCAGTGAAGTCAACCAGGCAAACCGCTTGAAACTGATGATGAGCGCCCTGACCGAGAAGAGCGAATCCAAGGATGATCTCTCCTTCGTCAGAAAGACCGTAAGTTTGAGAAAAGGAACTGCATTATGAGTGATAAAAAACTGACTGGAAAAGGAGAAAAAGTCCGCGAGAAGATGATCGCCGCTACAGTGAAGATTCTTCAGCAGGAAGGCTTCAAGAAGGCGACCGTCCGCTCGATCGCCAAAGAGGCAGACGTCAATATCGCTTCGGTCCGTTATTACTTCGGGTCGAAGGAAGAGTTGATCGGCTGCGCTTTGGAATACATGATGGGCAATCTGGAAAATATCGTCGCATACCTGGACGATACGAGGCTCTCGGCGAAGGAAAGGCTGAAGAAGTACATCATCGCCTATTTCCATCTCGCCCGCCAGCACCCGGCACTTTTCCGCTCCATCTCCAATCCTTCCAGCGACGATGCCAAGGATACGTACTTCATTTACTTGTCACTTCTGCACAGCCAGTGCTGGAGCAAGGTCATCCGGAATATCGCTGAGATTACCGGATACACCGATCCCGCTGATCTGGATCTCAAAGCCATGCAGATTTTCTCCGCCGTTGAATTCCCGATCATTCTGGAAAGCAACAAGGCCGATTCCTTCATCTCCAACTACACCGACTCCGATACGCTGAGCCGCTATGTAGACATCCTTCTGGACAATGCAGAAGAGAAGAACGAGAAGAAAGAATACTTGAAAGAAATCATGCACGGTGTAAAATAAAAACAGAAAACCATAAAAAGAGACTCCCGGTACAAAGCCGGGAGCCCTTTTATTCCCTGAAAGGAGAGCCATGGACTCTTACAATTACTACCTCTTCGACCTGGACGGAACGATTTCCGAATCCGCTCCGGGCATCGTCAAAGCCGTAAAGTACGGCCTCGATCAGGCAGGCATTCATGAAGAAGATGCAGAAAAGCTCCACAGCTTCATCGGCCCGCCTCTCAATGTGCAGATGAAAAAACTCTACGGCATGACCGACGAGCAGATCGTCACCGCCGTCACTGCCTTTAGGAAACTGTATGAAGACGAAGGCGGACTCTATGACTGCGAAGCCTATGACGGCATCGGAGACCTTCTCTATGATCTCAAGAAGGAAGGAAAAGTCCTCGCCGTCGCATCGAGCAAGCCGGAACCCTTCGTAAGAAAAATCATCGACCGCTTCGGCTTCACCGACGCCTTCGACGTCATCTGCGGAAGCGGCATCGGCGACGAACTCACCAAGAAAGCCAGCCGCGGCCAGAAAGCAGAAATCATCCACAAAGCCATGGGCCAGCTTTCCGGTAATGGAAATGCAGAAAGTCTGGCGGGCAGGACCGTCATGATTGGCGACACAAACTACGACATCCTGGGCGCCAAAGCCAACAGCCTCCCCAGCGTAGGCGTCGCTTACGGATACGGCAGCAGACAGGAACTCGAAGAAGCCGGCGCAGAAAAAGTAGCCGACACAGTAGAAGACCTGAGAAAACTCCTCCTTTGCGGAGAGAGATAAAGGAATCAGGAAACTGTGTGATGTCCCCAGATGGCGAAATACTCGCCTTCCCAGACGGGGAAGGTGCCCGAAGGGCGGATAGGGTTGATTAC
>ERZ773168.2082-NODE-2082-length-15819-cov-5.029878_pt1 | contig 15819 bp, 19 predicted proteins | sample MGYA00511261_ERZ773168 | MGnify/ENA primary metagenome ERZ773168 (study PRJEB29015, sample SAMEA2737855) | human gut metagenome | biome: human gut; feature: human-associated habitat; material: faeces | place: China | collected 2012 ... | reverse complement strand
CGCCCAGCATGGGCATACGTCAGTTGCCGGGGATGTGTTGGCATCTCGTCAAGTGCATGGGGTCATGCCCATGAAGTCAGGGTGGCACCGCGGATATTGTTTTAACTTTATTCGTCCCGGACAGAAGAAGGTTTCTTCTGCCTGGGGCGTTTTTCTTTTCCTCCTTCGGCAGAACGAGCCGGGGGAGTTTTTGTTTTACCGGGAGGGAAAAGCCATGAAGATACGGCCCACACTGGACGAAGTAAAAACCATTGCATTGGCAGGCGGGTACGATGTGCTGCCGGTCAGCTGCGAGATTCTGGCAGACATCTGCACGCCCATTGAAGCGCTGAAAATTCTGAAAAACGTCTCCACCCACTGCTACCTGCTGGAAAGCGCCCAGCCCAGCGAAAAGTGGGGCCGCTATACCTTCCTGGGCCTTGACCCGAAGATGGAAATCACCTGTCAGAATGGCCGGATGAAGGCCGGAGAGCTCACCTTTGCAACGCAGAACCCCTCGCAGACGCTGCGGGAAATTCTGGCGCAGTACAAGAGCCCGCGCTTCGCCTATCTGCCGCCCTTCACCGGGGGCCTTGTGGGATATTTCTCCTACGATTACCTCAGCTACAGCGAACCCAAAGCCCGCACCAAAGCGCAGGACACCGAGAACTTCAAGGACATGGACCTGATGCTGTTCGACCAGGTCATTGCCTTCGACAACCTGCGGCAGAAGATCGTGCTGATCGTAAATATGCCGCTGCAGCCGGACGCACTGGAAACGAACTACAACAAAGCCATCCTGCGGCTGAACCAGCTGGCACAGCTGCTGCAGACCGGCACCCCGAAGCAGGAACCGACGGGCAGGCTGCTGGGCGAAGCGAAACCTCTGTTTGACAAAGACGCCTACTGCGCAATGGTGGAAAAGGCAAAGCACGCCATCCATGAGGGCGAAATTTTTCAGATCGTGCTTTCCAACCGGCTGGCGGCACCCTTCGAGGGCAGCCTGCTGGGTGCCTACCGGATGCTGCGCACCATCAATCCTTCGCCCTACATGTTCTATTTTTCCGGCACGGACGTGGAAGTGGCCGGTGCTTCTCCGGAAACGCTGGCCAAACTGGAGGACGGCGTGCTGCACACCTTCCCGCTGGCAGGCACCCGGCCCCGCGGCAAGACGGACGAGGAAGATAAGGCGCTGGAAGCCGAACTACTGGCAGACGAAAAAGAGCTGGCCGAGCACAACATGCTGGTGGACCTTGGTCGCAACGACCTTGGAAAGGTGAGCCGCTTTGGCACCGTGGAGGTGGAAAAGCTCCACTCCATCGAGCGCTACTCCCATGTGATGCACATCGGCTCCACGGTGCGCGGTGTACTGAAACCGGAGTGTGACGCTCTCAGTGCCATTGAAGCGGTGCTCCCGGCGGGCACCCTCTCCGGTGCACCGAAGATTCGGGCCTGCCAGCTCATCGGCGAGCTGGAAAACAACAAGCGCGGCATCTACGGCGGCGCCATCGGCTACATTGATTTTACCGGCAACATGGACACCTGCATCGCCATCCGCATCGCCTACAAGAAAAACGGACAGGTGTTCGTCCGCAGTGGTGCCGGCATCGTGGCGGACTCGGTGCCCGAGAAGGAATATCAGGAGTGCATCAACAAGGCGCAGGCCGTGGTCAGCGCACTCCGTCAGGCACAGGAGGAAGGCTTATGACGCTGCTGATCGACAACTACGACAGCTTTTCCTATAACCTCTACCAGTTGGTGGGCGAGCTGGACCCCGGCATCCGGGTCATCCGCAACGACGAACTGACCATTGAAGAAATTCGTGCTCTGCACCCGGCGCACATCATCCTTTCGCCGGGGCCCGGCAGACCGGAGGATGCCGGCATCACGCTGGAAGCTGCCCGCACCCTCGGCAAAGAAATTCCCACCTTGGGCGTCTGCCTTGGGCATCAGGCCATCTGCGCGGCCTTTGGGGCCACCGTCACCTATGCAAAACAGCTCATGCACGGCAAGCAGTCGGCGGTGGAATTCGACCCGGCGTGCCCGCTGTTCAAAGGCTGCGAAGCGCCGCTGCTGGTGGCGAGGTATCACTCGCTGGCGGCAGACCCCGCCACCCTGCCGCCGGAACTTAAAATCACCGCCCGCACCGCCGACGGCGAGGTGATGGCGGTGCAGCACACGCAGTACCCCATTTACGGTGTGCAGTTCCACCCGGAATCCATCCTGACCCCGCAGGGTCGGCTGATCTTGAAAAATTTTATGGAGGGTTAAGAAAATGATCAAAGAAGCCATTGTGAAAATCGTCAGCAAGCAGGACCTGACTTACGACGAAGCCTACGCCGTGATGAACGAAATCATGAGCGGCGAGACCACACCCACCCAGAATGCAGCCTTCCTCGCAGCCCTTTCCACCAAGAGCGCGAAGGCGGAGACTACTGACGAAATTGCAGGCTGCGCCGCCGCCATGCGCGACCACGCCACCAAGGTGGACACGGGCATGGATATCTTTGAGATCGTGGGCACCGGCGGCGACAACGCCCACAGCTTCAACATCTCCACCACCTCGGCGCTGGTGGCAGCGGCAGGCGGCATGAAGGTGGCAAAGCACGGCAACCGGGCGGCTTCTTCCCAGTGCGGTACCGCCGACTGTCTGGAAGCGCTGGGCGTGAACATCCAGCAGAGTCCCGCCCGCTGTGTGGAGTTGCTGAACGAAGTGGGCATCTGCTTCTTCTTCGCCCAGAAGTACCACACCTCCATGAAGTACGTCGGTCCCATCCGCAAAGAGCTGGGCTTCCGCACCGTGTTCAACATTCTTGGCCCGCTCACCAACCCCGGCTCCCCCAAAATGCAGCTGCTGGGCGTCTACGATGAATATCTGGTCGAGCCGCTGGCACAGGTGCTCATCAGCCTGGGCGTCAAGCGCGGCATGGTGGTTTACGGCAAGGATAAGCTGGACGAAATTTCCCTCAGTGCCCCAACCAAGGTCTGCGAGATCAAAGACGGCTGGTACAAGTGCTACACCATCACGCCGGAGCAGTTCGGCCTTGCACGCTGCGAAAAAGCCGACCTTGTGGGCGGTGCCCCGGCGGAGAATGCCGCCATCACCCGGGCGATCCTTGCCGGGGAAAAAGGCCCCAAGCGGGATGCTGTGCTGATGAACGCGGGTGCATCCTTCTACATCGGCGGCAAGGCGGACACGATGGCCGACGGCATTGCACTGGCCGCTCAGCTCATCGACAGCGGCAAGGCCGCCGCTGTGCTGGAAAAGTTCATTGAGGTGAGCAACCGCCCGGAGGAGACCGCATGAACATCTTAGACCAGCTGGCCGCACACGCCCGGCAGCGGGTGGAAGCGGCAAAGCAGCAATTGCCGCCCGCCGAAGTGAAACGGCAGGCGCTGGCCCTGCCGATGGGCGGCTTCCGCTTCGAAAAAGCGCTGGCAAAGCCGGGCCTTGCCTTCATCTGCGAGTGCAAAAAGGCGTCGCCCTCCAAAGGGCTCATCGCACCGGACTTCCCATATCTGCAAATTGCGAAGGAGTACCAGGCCGCCGGGGCGGACGCCATTTCGGTGCTGACCGAACCGAAGTGGTTCCTCGGCAGCGACGCCTATTTAAAAGAAATTGCATCCGCCGTCTCCACGCCCTGCCTGCGCAAGGACTTCACGGTGGATGAATACATGATCTATGAAGCAAAGCTTCTGGGCGCGTCGGCGGTGCTGTTGATCTGTGCCATTCTCGACGACGCACAGCTGAATGATTACCTCGCCGTCTGTGATGCGCTGGGCCTTTCCGCGCTGGTAGAGGCCCACGACGATGCCGAGGTAGACCGTGCACTGAAAGCCGGTGCCCGCATCCTCGGTGTGAACAACCGCAACCTGAAGGACTTCACGGTGGACACGGCCAACAGCCGCCGCCTGCGCGCCCGCATCCCGAAGGATGTGCTCTTTGTCTCGGAGAGCGGCGTGAAGACCGCCGAGGATGTGGCCCAGCTGGCTGCCATCGGTGCGGACGCGGTGCTCATTGGTGAGACGCTCATGCGGGCTCCGGACAAGACCGCGAAGCTGCAGGAATTGAAAGGGCTGTTGTAAGATGACCAGGATCAAACTGTGCGGCCTGACCCGCCCGGAGGATATCGCGGCGGCAAATGCCTTGCAGCCGGAGTACATCGGCTTCGTGTTTGCGGCCAAGAGCAAACGGGCGGTTTCCCGGGAAATGGCGGCTGCATTGAAAGCCAAGCTTTCACCCCAAATTCAGGCTGTGGGCGTGTTCGTGAACGAAACGCCGGAAGCGGTGGCGAGCCTTTTGAACACGGGCATCATCGACATCGCTCAACTCCACGGGCAGGAGGACGAAACCTACATCCAATGCCTGCGAAAATTGACAAACAAACCGCTGATTCAGGCGGTCCGCGTGACAGATGCCGCAAGCCTTGCAAATGCTCAAAAAAGCCCGGCAGACCTCATTCTGCTGGACTCCGGCGCAGGCGGCACCGGCACGGCTTTTGACTGGACCGTTTTGGACAAATTCAGCCGCCTTTATTTCCTTGCCGGAGGGCTTGGCCCGGACACCGTAGGGAACGCCGTAAAGCGGTTTCACCCTTATGCGGTGGACGTGAGTTCCGGCATTGAAACGGCAGGGAAGAAGGACCCCGCAAAGATGGCGGCATTCGTGGCCGCCGTGCGAAAAAACGACAAATGACGAAAGGAATGAAACGCCATGACGAACCCCAACGGACGCTTTGGCATTCACGGCGGACAGTATATCCCCGAAACACTGATGAATGCCGTCATTGAGCTGGAAGAAGCCTACAACCACTACAAAAACGACCCGGAGTTCAACCGCGAACTCACCGAGCTGCTCAACGAATACGCAGGCCGCCCCAGCCGCCTGTACTACGCCAAGAAGATGACCGAGGACCTCGGCGGTGCAAAAATTTACCTCAAGCGCGAAGACCTGAACCACACCGGTGCCCATAAGATCAACAACGTCCTCGGGCAGGCACTGCTTGCCAAAAAGATGGGCAAGACCCGTCTCATCGCCGAGACCGGCGCGGGCCAGCACGGTGTGGCCACCGCCACCGCCGCCGCCCTGATGGGCATGGAGTGCGTGGTGTTCATGGGAGAGGAAGACACCAAACGGCAGGCCCTGAATGTTTACCGGATGCGCCTGCTGGGTGCCGAGGTCATCCCCGTTACCAGCGGCACCGGCACCCTGAAGGATGCCGTATCCGAAGCCATGCGCGAGTGGACCAGTCGCATCAGCGACACGCACTACTGCCTGGGTTCCGTCATGGGCCCGCACCCGTTCCCCACCATCGTGCGCGATTTTCAGGCGGTCATCTCCAAGGAGATCAAGGAGCAGATGCTGGAAAAGGAAGGCCGTCTGCCGGACGCTGTCATTGCCTGCGTGGGCGGCGGCTCCAACGCCATCGGCAGTTTCTACAATTTCATCAAGGATAAGAGCGTGCGTCTCATCGGCTGCGAAGCAGCAGGCCGCGGCATCGACACCTTTGAGACGGCTGCCACCATCAACACGGGGCGTCTGGGCATTTTCCACGGTATGAAGTCCTATTTCTGCCAGGATGAATACGGCCAGATCGCACCGGTCTACTCCATTTCGGCGGGTCTTGATTACCCCGGCATCGGCCCGGAACACGCATGGCTGCACGACATCGGCCGTGCCGAATATGTAGCAATTACCGACGACGAAGCGGTGGATGCATTTGAGTATCTGGCACGCACCGAGGGCATCATTCCGGCCATTGAGTCGGCCCACGCGGTGGCCCACGCCATCAAGCTGGCACCCACCATGGACAAAGACAAGATCATCGTCATCACCATTTCCGGCCGCGGCGATAAGGACTGCGCCGCCATCGCCCGCTACAGAGGGGAGGATCTTCATGAGTAACATTGCAAAGGCCTTTGCAGGCGGCAAAGCATTCATTCCGTTCATCACCTGCGGCGACCCCGATCTGGCCACCACCGCCGCAGCCGTCCGTGCCATGGCGGCAAACGGTGCCGACCTCATTGAGCTGGGCATCCCGTTCTCGGACCCCACCGCCGAGGGCCCGGTCATTCAGGGCGCGAACATCCGGGCCCTGAAGGCAGGCACCACTACCGATAAGGTGTTCGATCTCGTCCGCGAGGTGCGCAGGGATGTGACCATCCCCATGGTGTTCATGACCTACGCAAACGTGGTGTTCTCCTACGGGGCCGAGAAGTTCATCTCCACCTGTGCAGAGATCGGCATCGACGGCCTGATTTTGCCCGACCTGCCCTATGAGGAAAAGGACGAATTCCTGCCCATCTGCCGCAAATATGGCGTAGAGCTCATCTCGATGATCGCGCCCACCTCCGAAAACCGCATTGCCATGATCGCCAAAGAGGCCGAGGGCTTTTTGTACATCGTGTCCAGTCTGGGCGTCACCGGCACCCGCAGCGAGATCAAAACCGACCTTGCATCCATCGTGCAGGTGGTGCGGGAGAATACCAAAACACCCTGCGCCATCGGTTTTGGCATTTCCACCCCGGAGCAGGCCGCGAAGATGGCCGGCATCGCCGATGGTGCCATTGTGGGTTCGGCCATCATCAAGCTGCTGGAACAGTACGGCACCGACGCCCCGGAACACATTGGTGCCTATGTGAAAAGCATGAAGGACGCCATCCGCGCATAAACCGCTTCTGCTTTTTTGAAGAAATAGAAAACTGTACACCTTCTCTGCGCACCCGGCAGAGAGGGTGTTTTTTGCTGTGTGCCCGGCGGCCAAAACTTGAAAACCAATTGGAGCAGAATGGACCGTTCCGGGCTGGAAAAAGCAGAAAAGGCCCGGTATAATAAAAGCAGCCGAAAGGCTTTTTTCGGGCCAATAAAGTTAGTGAAGACTAATCTTGCTGAGCGAAAGGCCGGACGGAACGTAACACATCGGGAGGGAACTTCATGAAACAAAAAAGTCGAGCTGGATGAGCGCCCTGTTCGCCTACGCAAAAAACGCAAAAGGGGAGCTGGGGCTGTCCGTTGTGCTGTCGGTCGTCAGCATCCTTCTGGGGCTGGTGCCGTTTTTCTGCATGTACCGGGTCATCTGCCTGTTCGCTGCAGGCACGGCCACGAAGGCTGCCGTCATCGACTGGTGCGCGTGGTCGCTGGCAGCGTATGCGGGCAAGGTGCTGTGCTTCACCCTTTCCACCGGCATCTCTCACCACGCGGCCTACAATATTCTGGAGGGGCTGCGCTTGCGGCTGGTGGAGCGTTTTCTCCATGCGCCGCTGGGCGAGGTGCAAAAGCACTCCATCGGCGAGATCAAGAGCATTCTCGTGGACAAGATCGAGAACATCGAGCCGCCGCTGGCCCACATGATCCCGGAAGGCGCGGGCCACATCGTGCTGCCGGTTGTCAGCTTTATTGCGCTGTTTGCCATCGACTGGCGGCTGGCGCTGGCGGCGCTGGCCGTGATGCTGTCCATGTCCATGGTGGGGTCGCTGGCCAAGCTGGAAGTCTTCTCTGAGAACATGCGGCAGGTGAAAGCCACCGTGGAAAGCCTGGAAGCGTTCCTCGAAATGCCCGCCCTGCCGGAACCGGCCCAGCCTGCCGCTTTGCAGGGCACCGGTGTGGAGCTGAAAAACGTTCATTTTTCCTATTCGGCAGACGGCCCGGAAGTGCTGCACGGCATCGACCTGACCCTGCCGCAGGGCTACGACACCCCGGCGGGCGAAGCCGGCAAACGGCTTTCCGGCGGCGAGAAGCAGCGCATCGCCATCGCGCGGATGCTGCTGAAAAATGCGCCCATCGTCATTCTGGACGAGGCCACCGCCTTCACCGACCCGGAGAACGAAGATAAAATTCAGCAGAGCATTGCCGCCCTGACCAGAGGCAAGACTCTGCTGGTGATTGCGCACCGCCTTTCCACCATTAAAAACGCGGACAACATTGTGGTGCTGCAAAACGGCAGCATCCTGGCCGAGGGCACCCAGGCACAATTGCTGGCAGACTGCCCGCTCTACCGCGACATGTGGCAGGCCCACATTGGTGCCAAGGCGTGGGCGGTCTCGTCCGCAGGAAAGGAGGAATAAACCATGTTCAAAACTGTCAAACGCATCATCGACTGGTGCGGCGAATTTAAGGGCGGGCTCTACGCGGGCTTTGTGGTGTCCTTTTTCTCCCACCTGTTCACGGCGCTGCCCATTATGCTGGCGGCCTACACCATCGGCCTGCTGCTGCAAAGTGCCATGGACGGCACGCCTTTTGACACCGGCGGGGTGTGGAAAAGCCTTGTGCTGATGCTGGTGCTGGTCTTTTTCCGTTTCCTGTTCGATTACCTCCGCGCCCGTTTTCAGGAAGCCATCAGCTATGAGCTGGTGGCCCGGGATCGCCTTGCCGTGGGCGACGCCCTCAAGCGGGTGTCGCTGGGCTACTTCCAGCAGGTGAGCACCGGCAACATCCTCAACTCGCTCACCACCGGCCTTGGCACGCTGGAAGGCATGGGCATCCGCATGATCGACAACTTTGTGGGCGGCTACCTGAACTTTGCGGTGGTGTTCCTCAGCCTGCTGGTGTTCAGTCTCCGCACGGCGGTCATTGCGCTGGCGGCAGCGGCAGTGTCGCTGGTGTTTCTGCTGGGCATCTCTCACTACAGTGCCCAGAATGCCCCTGTGGAAGCACAGGCCAACCGGGATATGACCGGTGCCATTCTGGAATACGCCCGGGGCCTTGCGGTGGTCAAATCTTTCGGCAAAGATGCCGCTGCGCTGGACACCATCCGCCAGTCCATCGCCGACAGCAAGACCATCATCACCATTGCCCACCGTCTGGCCACCATCGAGCAGGCTGACCAGATCTTGGTGGTGGATGACGGCCGCATCGTGGAACAGGGCACCCATGCCCAGCTGATCCGGCAGCCGGGCCGCTACCAGCAGTTCGTGCGCATCCGCGAAAAAGCGGAAGGCTGGAACCTGTAAAACAGAAACCGAATCAAATGCTGCAAGGCCTCTTTTGGCCCGGCACTGCGCCGGGTCCGGAAGGGGCTTTGTGTGCATCCGGCCCCGGCGGAAGCTTGACAGAGCAGGCGGGAGTTTGTATAGTATAACTGACAAATCTATCCAAACAGACAAAACGGAGAAAAACCATGATCGAACCCTTTTACGGCACTCTGCGCCCGGCAGACAAGGCTTCCGGTGCGGCGCAGATCTATCACATCTCCAACGAGACCGGCACCGGAAAACTCACCGTGTGCCCGGTATTCGCCGGGGTGGAGCTGTGCTACAACGATATGCATCTGGCCTGGTGCAACCAGGACCAGCAGGCCGCCCGGAACGTGATCGAGATCAACCACTGCCGGGTGGGCCGCTACGAGTGCAGCTTTGGCGAGAACAGCTGCTGCTACCTGGCGGCAGGGGATTTTGCGGTGAGCGCTGGCACCCGCAAAAAGTCTTTTTCCAGCTTCCCGCTGCGGCACTACCACGGCATCACCATCCTGCTGGACCTGGATGCCATTGCGCCGGAGAGCCGCCAGCTGATGGAGTGGTTCGGCATTGACCTGGGGGCGATGCCGCGATGATCGACAACTGCATCCAGCTGTTCTGCACCGAGAACCTGGCAGGCTGACCGACATTCTCCGGGTTCCTCCTTTCGAAAAAGACACCTTGGCACGAAGCTGAGGTGTCTTTTTTTTTGCTGCAAAAAGTTAGCAGGTGCATCCCCTTGACAGCAGTTTGTAGTTATGCTATCCTAACTGTGACCGAAATGAGATTTCAGTCACAGGAGGAACCATGCCGATCGCATTTACGGCAGAGGAGCGCTCTGCCATCACGGAAAAACTGCTTGCAAGTGCGCGCCTTTTTGTCAAAGAGCAGAGCGCGCGTAAGATCACGGTGGAGCAGCTGACGGCCAGCGCCGGGATCTCCAAAGGCGCGTTCTACCGTTTTTACCCGTCCAAAGAACATCTGTTTTATGCCCTGCTGCGTCAGATGCACGCGGAACTGTACGGCCCGGCGATGCAGTTGCTGCAGGAGGGCAGGGGCACGCCTGCCCGGCAGCTGACCCAGGCCATCCTTGCCGGGTGCCGGGCGCTGGACGAAAGCGGGCTGTGCCGCTTCTGGGAGCAGGACGCCCCCGAGATCCTCTGCGCCATCCCGCCGGAGGAGCGCCGTGCCCAGCAGGAACAGGAATATGCAGTGTTCCACCGGTTCCTGACCCAGAGCGGGACCCTCAAAGTCCCGGAGGAGCAGGCGGTCAATGCGCTGCGCAGCCTGATCCTGACAGTGCCCATGCGCAAAAAGCTGGGGGAGGACTACCCGCGCATCCTGCTCTGGATGGCGCAGGGCATCTGCGCCCAGCTCTTTTGAACCAAACGGAAAAGTGCCATGCCCCAACATGGCCTTTTTATAAAACTAAAAGTTAGCTGAATCTAACAATAATACGGAGGACCTTCTATGAATCATCCAAGCTCGAAAAAACTGACCATCCCCGATCTGATCTCGGTCGGCGTTTTCACGGCTATCTACTTTGTGCTGGTGACCATCGCCACCTTTACCTGTGCGCTGCTGCCGGGCGTGGGCAACATTCTGCTCCCGGCACTGGCCGCCCTCATCTCCGGCAGCGTGTACATGCTGCTGGCGGCAAAGCTGCAGAAGTTTGGCGGCATCAGCATCATGGGCCTTGTGATGGGCCTGTTCTTCTTTGTGTCCGGCCATTTCGTGCTCTCCTTTGCGGCGAACATCGTCTGCGGCCTGCTGGCCGACTGGGTGGCAAAACTGGGCAATTACCGCAGCAAAAAGCTCCTGCTGGTCAGCTATGTGGTCTTCTCCTACGGCCTGACCGGTCCCATCCTGCCGCTCTGGTTCATGAAGGATGCCTACATCGCAAACCTGACGGCCCGCGGCAAGGATGCCGCTTACATCAACACGCTGTTTGCGCCCATCAACAGCGGCAGCTTCGCAGCCTGTGTCGTGCTGATTTTGGTCTGCGCCGTTCTGGGCGGTGTGTTCGGCCAGAAAATGATGAAGAAACACTTTGAAAAAGCAGGTATCGTTGCATGAGCTTCCGTCTGGACCCGCGCGCGAAACTCTATCTGCTGCTGCTGGCGAACCTGATGCTGTTCTTCCACGTCGGCACCGGTGCCGAAGCTGCGGCGACAGGGTTGTTCCTGCTGCTGTTTTTCCTGTCCGGGCGCGTCCGTTCGGGCGTCCGGCTGTCTGTGTTTTATTTTGTGCTGCTGGGCATCGACCTGTGGGTGGTTCCGATGGCAGGGGAGGGCGTTCTGCTCAACCTGCTGTCGCTGGTTTCGGTGGGCATCCGCATGATGCTGCCCTGCCTCATCACGGGCATCTACGCATTTTCCACCACGACGGTGGGCGAGCTGACGAGTGCGCTGCGCCGGATGCATGTCCCCGAAAGTGTCATCATCCCCTGTGCAGTGGTGGTGCGGTTCTTCCCGACGGTGCAGGAAGACTACCGCCAGATCCGCAGCGCCATGGCCCTGCGCGGCATTGCGGAAGGCAAAGGTGCACTGCTGCTCCACCCGATGCAGTCGCTGGAGTATATCCTCATGCCGCTGCTGATGAACGGCAACAACGTGGCGCAGGACCTTTCGGTGGCGGCGCTGACCAAAGGCATCGGCCTGCCCGGGGTGCACACCTGCATGACCGAGCTGCGCCTCACCGTGTGGGATTTTGTGTATCCCGCCTTGTGCACCCTGCCGCTGCTGTGGAAGGTGGTGACTCTGCTGTGAGCGCTTTTATTGAAAGCAAAGACGTTTCCTTTACTTATCAAAGCAGCACAGCACCCGCGCTGCAGAATGTGACGCTGGAGATCCGGCCCGGCGAGTGCGTGCTGCTCTGCGGCCGAAGCGGCTGCGGCAAAACCACATTTTCCCGCCTGCTGAACGGCCTTGCCCCGGCGTTTTATCCCGGGGAACTCACCGGCAGCTGCACGGTCAGCAGCCTGCTGGCGGGCAGCGCAGCCATTGAGCAGTATGTGCCGCTGGTGGGCAGCGTGTTCCAGAACCCCAAGACCCAGTATTTCAACGTGGACACCACCGCCGAACTGGCTTTCCCCTGCGAAAACAGCGGCATGCCGCCCGAAGCCATCCGGCAACGGGTGCACGAGGTCGTGGCACGGTTCCATCTGGAAGCCCTGATGGATCGCAGTGTGTTCAAGCTGTCCGGCGGTGAAAAGCAGCGCGTCGCGTTTGCGGCGGCCTGTATGCTGGGGCCGAAGCTTCTGGTGCTGGACGAACCTACCAGCGGCCTTGACCGCGGCAGCATGCAGCAGGTGGGCCGGCTTTTGCAGCAGCTGAAGGCCCAGGGCAAAACGCTGATCGTGATCACCCATGACGAAGAACTGGCAGCGGACTGGTGCGACCGCATCCTTGTGCTGCCGGATCGAAAAGGAGAAAAACATGAACTATCATCCGAGCGATTGGCTGGGCCGGTGGCAGAATTTTGAGAGCTACCTCACCAGCACCGACCCTTACCTCTGCAAAGCCTGGCAGGACGCCGAAGCGGCTGCCGCGCAGATGCCGATGTTCCGCAGCGGCGTGAAAAAGTTCTGGCAGATGGCCTGCGTGACCACCAGCCCGGAAAACCCGCAGTCCCTCGGCGGCTGGAACATCACCCCGGCGGAAGACGACCGGCTGTGCATCGAATGGCTGGCTGCCGACGGCACGAGCCTTGGCAAGGCGGTCTACCGCAGGGAAGGCGTTTTGGAAAAGGGCCTGGAAGGCAAGGAAAACGCCCTCTTTGTGGCCCGGGATGCCGCCGAAAACTGGCCGTTCCGCTGCCTGCTGGCCATGGAGCCGATGCCCACCCGGGCAGCGCGGCAGAGCGGCGGGCTGCTGAGCCACCTGCATTTCCAGTATGCCAGCTGCCCGGAACGGCTGTTTGACCCGGAAACGAAAAAGCTGCGCAGCCCGATGTGGTACGCCACCGTCTGCGATGGAGACGGCACCCTGCTGGAACAGTGCAACATTGTGCGGGCGCTCCACCGTCTGCCGGCCTGGCAGGAGCTCCCGGCGCTCTGAACCGGCCGAAACTGTCCTGTCTGTTTGGATGGAAACGGGCGGATCGGCACTTGCAATCCCGAATCATTTTGGTAAAATCTGTGCTGTGGCCTGCGAAAACAGGCTGCAGCACTTTTTTGTTTTGCCGGGGTGCTTGACAAAGCCAAAGCGGCCCGCTATAATCATAACGATGTTATGAAACGCTGTTATGAATCGACGGAGGGCACGGATGGCAAAGCAGATCGAGGGCGTGTCAGAGCGCATTCTGGCCTGTGCAAAGCAGGAATTTCTGGACAAGGGCTATACGGAGGCTTCGCTGCGCACCATTGCGGCGGCGGCCGACACCAGCACCAACTCCATCTATGTCCGCTTCAAGGACAAAGAGGGCCTGTTCTCGGCCATTGTGGAGCCGGTGGTGAACGGCATGATGGAGATGTTCCTGAAAATTCAGGAGAGCTTCCACCAGATGGACAGCACCGCGCAGGCGGCAGAGATGACCGAGTATGCGGCGGGCGGCATGGAGCGGCTCGTGGATTATATGTACGACCATCTGGATGCGTTCCGCCTGCTGCTGGATTCCTCTTACGGCACCCGCTTCCACAACTTTGTGGATGAAATGGTGCGCATCGAGGTGGAGTATACCTACAAGTACATGGAAGCCGTGGGCTACCCGGAGCAGATGGGCGACGCCGCCACCGAGACGGTGCTGCACATGGTGACCACAGCCTATTTTGAGGGCATCTTTGAGGTGGTGCGCCACGGCATGAGCCGGGCGGAAGCCAAACAATATATCGACCTGCTGGGTCGGTACCATCACACCGGGTTTGGGGCCATTTTCCCCGATCTGCCGGAATAAAGTCGTTGGCAGGCTGCCGGAGACGGCGGCCTTTCCATAGAATTGAAAGTTAGCCAAAACTAATTTTCGAAAGAAAGTATTTCAAGGAGGGAATCCCATATGGAAAAACAAAGTCCGGTGGGGCGCATCTGGCAGCTGGGCGAAGCCGAACACGGCAAACTCATCACGGCAGTGGTGCTGGCGGTGGTCGGCTCGGTATGCGGCATGGTGCCCTACTTTGCGGCGGCAAAGATCATTGCGCTGCTGCTGGCAGGGGAGAGCACACTTTCGGCCTACACCCCATGGCTCATCACGGCGCTGTGCGGCTTCTGGCTGCGCACGGTGCTGTACAACGGGGCAGTAAGTCCTACGCAAAGCTCACCGATAAGGTGCGCTACAACGCCCAGTATTATGTGAACTGGATGAAAAAGAGCCAGCTGGGCATGGCCATGGCCTACGGCTTCTTCCCGGCACAGATGCTCACCATCCTGCCCGTGGGCTGGCTGCTGTATCTCCACGGCAGCCTGACGGCCGAAACCTTCCTCACGGTCATCGTTCTGGCACTGGGCATGGCAGCCCCCATCGTGGCGGCCTTCAACTTTGTGGATACACTGGCACAGGTGGGCACCACCGTGGGCCAGGTGGATGAGATTCTGAACGCCGAGGAGCAGCAGCACAGCACGACCCCCGTCACCTTTGCGGGCCACGATATCGTGCTGGACCATGTCTCCTTCGGCTACCACGACGATAAAGAAATTCTGCATGACGTGAGCCTTTCCATCCCGGCGGGCAGAATGACAGCGCTGGTGGGCCCTTCCGGCAGCGGCAAATCCACCCTGTGCAGCCTGATGGCCCGCTTCTGGGATGTAGACAGCGGCAGCGTGAAGATCGGCGGCGTGGATGTGCGGGACTACACGCTGGAAAGCCTGATGGACCAGATCAGCATGGTGTTCCAGAACGTGTATCTGTTTGCGGATACCATCGAGAACAACATCAAATTCGGCTGCCCGGACGCCACCCACGAACAGGTAGTGGAAGCCGCCCGCAAGGCCTGCTGCGATGATTTCATCGAAGCACTGCCCGACGGCTACAATACCGTCATCGGCGAGGGCGGTGCAAGCCTGTCCGGCGGCGAAAAGCAGCGCATCAGCATCGCCCGTGCCATGCTGAAAGATGCACCCATCGTCATTCTGGATGAAGCCACCGCCAACGTGGACCCCGAGAACGAGGACCGTCTGCAGAAGGCCATTGAAGCTCTGACCCGCGACAAGACCATCATCATGATCGCGCACCGGCTCAAGACCGTGCGCCATGCCGACCAGATCCTGGTCGTGGACCACGGCCGCATCGTGCAGCAGGGCACCCATGAGCAGCTGATCGGTCAGCCCGGCATCTACGCCGCCTTTGTGGGCGGCCGCAAGCAGGCCGAAGGCTGGAAGCTGTAACCCTGCACCCCGGCGGAAAAACGCAAAAAACGGCCGACCGTTTCCCATTGAGACGGTCGGCCGTTTGCTGTGTGCAGAGCGCTTGCATTGCCGTGCGGATTGTGGTACAGTGGGGGAGAAACACCGGAAAAGGAGCATCATTATGAAAATCGCAGTCAATTACGAGAACGGCCAGATCTTCCAGCATTTTGGCCAGACGAAGACCTTCAAGGTCTATACCGTGGAGAACAACGCCGTCACCGGCACCGAGCTGGTGCCCGGCGCACCGGAGGGCCACCACGCCCTGGGCCGCCAGCTGGCTGCCATGCAGGTGGACGTGGTCATCTGCGGCAGCCTGGGCATGCCCATGCTGGAGCTGCTGCAGGGTGCGGGCATCAAGGTCTGCGGCAACGTCACCGGCAGCGCCGACGCGGCCGTGCAGGCCTATCTGGACGGCACGCTGGTGTCCAGCACCAAGGCTCATGCCTGCGGCTGCCACCACTGAGCAACGCACAAAAAGAGGCGGTTCCCCGCAAATGAACTGCACCCCATTTGTTAGACAGTATGGTATACTGTTTAGGAAATGGGGTGT
>ERZ773168.2072-NODE-2072-length-15881-cov-6.597940_pt1 | contig 15881 bp, 10 predicted proteins | sample MGYA00511261_ERZ773168 | MGnify/ENA primary metagenome ERZ773168 (study PRJEB29015, sample SAMEA2737855) | human gut metagenome | biome: human gut; feature: human-associated habitat; material: faeces | place: China | collected 2012 ... | reverse complement strand
ATAAGGAGCCTTTACATACTTGGTACGCACCACATCCGAAGGAGAACCATCCGGACGGAAAGTGCGGAAAGCGAAATCCGTAGTCTTCCCAACTTCCAAAGCACCGTTATAAAGAGCTGATTCTTTGGTAGGCATACTGCCGTCTGTCGTATAACGTATTTCAGTACCGGGTAACGGGCAAGTCAATTCCACAGTTGTTTCATCAATAAATGCATTCACTTTATAGAATCCCTGCAAGTCAGGCACCCTATAATTTACCCTCATCACATCCATCCGCTTAAATTGCGGAACAAGCTGACGATAGAATTCTTCGAGACCCGGTTTAGCTGTCGGCTCCGCCCAAGCTATTTCACTCAACGCTATCATACGGGGAACAATCAAATATTCAATGCGCTTCATTGTCGGAATCCATTCAGCCCAGAGATTCGCCTGCACACCCCAGATATATTTCTTCTGTTCCGGCGATAACCGCTCGTCTGCACACGGATCATACGCAAGTATTTTCTTTACTGAATTCTGATCCTGCGCATAATCGAAATAGAAATATTCATTCGGACAAGCAATCACTTTCTGCTTTTGTGCAGTTGCCGTAGGCAATGCATCTTTCGCCCAACTTCTCCACCAGGTAATGGCAGCATCGGAAGATAATCCGTCGGATACCACTTCATCCCAGCCTATGAGTTTCTTTCCGTTGGCAAGGAAGAATTTCTCCATGTCACGTACAAACCATGCCTGAAGCTCTTCTACTGAACCCAGTTTTTCCGTACGAATACGTTTCTGACAGAGAGGACATTTCTTCCAGTTGGCTTTTTCCACTTCATCACCACCCATATGCACATATTCATAAGGGAAAAGTTCAAAAACTTCTTTGAACACATTCCGGCAGAACTCCAGCGTTGTATCTTTGCCCGGACAGATAGGAGAAGAGAAAGTTTTCCCCCACCCGATTAATCCGTCGCACGCCAATTCCGGATATTGACCGATAGCCGCCAGGAAATGTCCCGGCATATCAATCTCGGGAATGACATCAATTCCTCTTTGTGCAGCATAGGCTACAATTTCTTTGATATCATCGTGAGTATAATAGCCTCCATACAGCGTATCTCCTTCCACAATGCGTATCTTATCTTCCGGAATCAGGAAATCGGTATTATCTTCCTCTTTCGCACGTGCCATACAGGTACGATCCTGCGTATTGAATTTACGCCAGGCCCCTTTTTCCGTAAGCAACGGGTACTTCTCGATCTCTATACGCCAACCTTGGTCGTCGGACAGGTGCCAGTGGAATTTATTGAGTTTATACAAAGACATCAGATCCAGTACATGCTTCACCTCATCTTTATTCCAGAAATGACGGGAAGCATCCAGCATAAATCCACGCCATTCAAAACGGGGGGCATCTTCTATTTGCACGGCAGGAATCGAATAAGTTTGTTTTTCTCCCTGTACTTCTATCGTTGCAGGAAGCAACTGGCGAATAGTAGTAATCGCAGAAATAAAGCCCGAATAGTCAGTTGCCTCTACCCGAACAGACTCCGGTGTAGACTCAAGTTTATAAGAGCCGGGCTTTCCACCGGTATCTTTCAACTGGAAATACATATCTACCTGATTCTGATCGGTAGTGACTTCAACAGAAGACGATATGACATTCCGAAGAATCTCCTGCAGATACCCGACAGCCGGAAACAAGGACTGATCGGAAACCCCAATCTTCATTCCATCTTTTAAAACAAACGAGCCAGACTGCTCGGTCAGACTAACGGGGGTAGGTAGGATTGCAATCTCTTGCTTGACGGTGGGCGTACAAGAAGAAAAAACACAAGCTGATACAATGAGTAAAGAACTACTTAGTTTTTTGAACATGCGGTTAACTATTTAATAAATGATTTGTCCTGTCTTTAATTGACCATCTATATATAATACAACTAAAACATAGAAACTACTAAAAGCCCGGAAAAAGTTTTTTTTGCGACTTGACGTCACAGACTCCTATAAATGTTTATCTTTGCTAGCCAATCTCAATCAAACAATTAATTATAAAGAGTCACTTCAATGTCAAGAGAGAACATCTTAATCAAAACCTCATGGATTAGCACCATTGGCAATGCAATCCTGTCCGCATCAAAAATCTTCATCGGTTTATGGGCCGGTAGTTTGGCGGTAGTAGGCGACGGTATCGACTCGGCAACCGACGTCGTTATCTCTATCGTTATGATTTTTACGGCACGCCTCATCAACCGTCCTCCTTCAAAGAAATATGTATTTGGTTATGAGAAAGCGGAAGGCATCGCGACAAAGATTCTGTCACTGGTGATATTTTATGCCGGTATGCAAATGCTGATATCTTCCATTCAAAGCATCTTTTCAGATGAAGTGAAAGAGATACCATCGGCTATCGCTATCTATGTGACTATATTCTCTATTGTCGGCAAACTGATGCTGGCTTCGTACCAGTACAAACAGGGAAAGAAAATAGACAGTTCCATGCTGACGGCGAATGCGATAAATATGCGTAATGATGTTGTCATCTCGGCCGGAGTTTTATTAGGGTTGATTTTTACTTTTATATTCAAATTGCCGATACTCGATTCGATAACGGGATTGATAATCAGCCTCTTTATCATCAAGTCGTCCATTGGTATTTTTCTCGACTCGAATGTGGAGCTTATGGATGGCGTGAAGGATGTCAATGTGTATAATAAGATATTCGAAGCTGTCGAGAAAGTGCCGGGAGCAAGTAATCCGCACCGGGTCAGGTCGAGAATGATAGGAAACCGGTATATAATTACGCTCGATATAGAGGTGAATCCGCAGATAACGATTACACAAGCGCATGAGATTGCCGGGGCGGTGGAGAAAAGTATTGAAAGCTCGATAGATAATGTCTATGATATTCTGGTGCATGTGGAACCTGCCGGGGAGTGTCAGACGGATGAGAAATTCGGGGTAGACAAGGATATGGTGTGACACGTGAAAATCTTCGGCAACAAAGAAAGCTATTCCGCTTCTTTTTCTTAACTTTGCATTCATCGTTCACATTTTAATAAAAATTTGATATGGAAGAAGGAACATTCAGGCGCTATCCTATCGGGATACAGGATTTTGAAGATTTGCGCAATAATGATTACATATATGTTGATAAGACTGCACTGATTTATCAACTCGTCAATACAAATAAGATTTATTTCCTGAGTCGTCCCCGTCGTTTCGGGAAAAGTCTGCTTGTCTCTACGCTCGAAGCCTATTTTCTGGGAAAGAAAGAACTTTTCAACGGACTGGACATGGAGCAGTTAGAGAAAGACTGGACAGTGTATCCGGTGCTACATATCGACTTTAGCGGCAGTAAATATATGGAAGCAGAGTCACTTCGCGCATCTATCAATGTTCAGCTGTTACTTTGGGAAAACGTCTACGGACGTCAGGAAGGCGAAGACACATTTAGTTTACGTCTGGAAGGTATCATCCGCCGCGCTTATGAGCAAACCGGGCAGCAGGTTGTCGTATTAGTGGACGAATATGACGCCCCGATGCTGGACAGTAACAATAACCATGAGTTGCAGCATGAGATTCGTGGTATCATGCGCGACTTCTTCAGCCCCTTAAAAAAGTCAGGTAAATATCTTCGCTTCCTCTTCCTGACGGGCATCAGCAAATTCAGCCAGATGAGCATATTCAGCGAACTTAACAATCTTCAGAACGTCAGCATGAGCGATAATTACAGCACTATCTGCGGTATCACCGAACAGGAACTGCTGACACAGATGAAAATTGATGTCGAACAGATGGCACAAGCCAACGATGAAACGTATGAAGAGGCGTGTGCCCACTTGAAGAAGCAATATGACGGATATCATTTCAGTAAATCCTGTGTGGATGTGTACAATCCTTTCAGCCTGATTAATGCTTTTGCCCAAAAGAGTTATGAGAACTACTGGTTTTCTACCGGTACCCCTACCTTTCTGATAGAACTCCTGCAACAAATGAACTTTGACATCCGGCTGCTCGACCGTATGGACGCCAAGCCGGAAGACTTCGACAAGGCTACGGATTGTCTCACCGACCCAATTCCGGTGCTCTACCAAAGCGGTTATCTCACAATCAAGTCGTACGATGCTTTCTTTCGTACCTATACATTAGGCTACCCGAACGAGGAAGTAAGAATCGGCTTTATCGAGTCGCTCATCCCTTCTTATCTTTACCAACCTACGCGCGAAAGCAACTTTTATGTAGTGTCCTTTGTGCGTGATTTAATGAAGGGAAACCTTGAATCTTGCCTTGAACGCACCCGGTCTTTCTTCGCCTCTATTCCGAACGACCTGAACAACAAAGAGGAAAAACATTATCAAACCATATTCTATCTTCTGTTCCGCTTGATGGGACAATATGTGGATACCGAAGTCAAAAGCGCTGTCGGACGAGCGGACGTGGTTATCAAAATGCAGGATGCCATTTATGTACTTGAATTTAAAATGGACGGCACCGCGGAAGAGGCTTTGGCGCAAATTAACAGCAAAGGGTATGCGATTCCTTATGAGGCAGACCACCGGAAAGTGGTGAAGGTCGGCATCAACTTCGACAGTACCACGAGAACGATTGGAGACTGGGAAATCGAAACAGATTAACAGCGTACGCCACTTGCTTGAAGTAGACAAGGATATGATGTGACACATAAAAAAGGCAGCAGTTGCTCTCGTCTGTGAGTAACTGCTGCCTTTTTGCGTGTTCTGTGCTGTCGTAGCCGGGAAATTAGGGTGTATTGCCACAGCTTGCTGTGGTGCGTTTCCCTAACTTGTTGTGGCATGCTCCCCTTGCCTGCTGTGGCATGCTTCCCTAGCCTGCTGCGGCACGTCTCCCCAGCCTACTGCGGCACACATCCCTTTCCGCCGTTCCGGTTTTACGTATTCAATAGGCTGTTGCTTTGATACGCAGCTTGATGGCATTTTCGGCTGTATCCAGTACCAGTTCGCAGTTTTCAGAGGTTACAGAACTACCGGTGACGTCCATTTCCAATGAGGTGATTTTCTCAAGATCGAGTTGGGTTAAGGTGTATCCGTCTCCTTTCACCACCGTGAATCCACCTTCGGGAAAATGGGATGGCTGCATCTTCCATTGAGCCACAAACGTCAGTTTGTCCTTGTCAAGGGTGATTTTCTCTACCGGTGTAGAGTTGTCTTTGTCGTCGCCGCCGCAGGCGGTTACCAACGTTGCTGCCACAAGGCAGAGGAAAAAGATTCTTAGTTGTTTCATGCGTCTTTCTGTTTTCTTTAAAAGGGTAAATTATGAAAGGCTGCCGCCTTTTTTGTTTGCCATGAGGGCGGATGCGCTGTCTGCAGCCGGACTGTCCGTCCTCATTCGTGACCTGCTTCTTTATGCAGCCGGGTCGGGGGCTTCACCTCCTCCGGGGATTTCAGGGTCGGGCGCTTCGCCGCCGCCACCGCCGCCACCCGCGTTTTCGTCACCCAGCAGAATCGGGAAACGGTAAGAGCGTGGCGTTTTCAATGCCTTGTTGCTTCCGCTATATTGTGTCGTGATGCTTAGCGCATAGAGCTTTCCGGCTTCTATGGCAGGTAGCATGATGGTGAGTTGTGACGGTGCGTTGTGAACGATGACGGACACTTTCAACGGGACGGCTCCCTCTTCGTCTTTGGTGAGATAGATGCCGACCGAAGGGTCGTCACCGAGGATTTTAATGTTGCTTCCGCTGATAACGGCAGGACCGCCGGAAGTGATGACCTGGCTGATACTCTTCGTCACGGAGTCGGTGATGGAGTTGATGACCGGCCCCGTCTGTGCCAGCCCGTTGCAGATTACTTTTACGGCTTTGAGCTGGTCGCGCAGCAGTTGTCCCGGTGTGTAGGACACACCGAGCGAGTGCTTCGTGGCGTCAAACTGGGCGTTCTCCCCGAGGAACGAACCGCGTACGGTGACGATGTACTGTCCCACACCGTCTACCACACTCTTCCCTTCGGCGATAGCTTCCACCTTCTTCTGGTCGGCAAGGTCGAGGATGTTCTCGATGGTCTCCTGCCGGTACTCGGTACGCTCCTTGATGATGCGTGCTGCGATTTCTTTGTTGTGCAGACTGCCTGTGATGCGTGCGCGTCCGGTGTAGTCGCCTTTTTGTTCGGTCATGATGTTGTCGTAAAGGTCAACATTGAGCGTGATTTTTTCGTTTGTTGCCATGATAATGATTGTTTTAAGGAAAGTGAATATCTATTTATTGGTTACGTTCTGTGCTGCTTGTCATTTCGCACGTATCTTGATAGCATTACCGTCCAGATAAAGTTCGAAATAACTGTCATAATATGTCATGCCCCCAGTAGTATTAGTCATCAGATGGAACTTCATAAAATCACTGTCAGTCAAGGTGTAGCTGTCGGTTCCCTTAACAACGGTTTCGGCTCCTGACCGGACAGTGAAACTATTCAACACGTAATCATATAGATCTAATTTAAAATCAGAATCCGCCGGAAGTTCGTTTTCAACCGTAACGGTGGGGATGGTCACTTGATTGCCATTAATCGCAGCTTGCAGACAGAGGCTCCGTTCACTCATATACGTTCCCTCCTCCCTTGCTATTATTTTTCCGCCTTTCAGTTGCAGTATTCCTGTAGGGGCAACAAGCACTTCCTGCCCCTTTATGCTTTTGGAGATTTCAGCATCGCCTTCCATAATGAGCGTGGCATTATCACCGACAGAGATACCAATTAGCTGGTCATTATCATTCCCATTGCCGGAATGTAGTTCGAAACCGTTACCCAGCGTTAGTTTGCAAGACGCCCTAACAAATATGCAGGCGACATCAGCTGAATGGGCAGCAGCATTTCCATAAATGTTGAGGTTGGTCAGCTTCAATGACGCGCCGTTTGTAAGCTCAAAAAGGCTTTTGTCGCTAGCGGTACGGGAAATACTATAATTTCCGCTGCCGATAGGATTATTTCCGCCGTCGATAGCAATGTGTTTGCCGTCTATTGAAAAGGCAAAATGCTCTGCATCCGCAGCAATCTCAATATCTTCACCGAGGATGATTTGTGTTGGTGCATCCGCAGTGCCGTTTGCCGTTTCAATAGCGGTTTTCAGTTCGGCTGCGGTAGTGACAAGCGTCTTGTTGCTGACCGTCACAAGGCAGGTGGCGGACTTTTCGCGTGCGGTGGCGGTGATGGTGGCTGTTCCTTCAGCTACGGCGGTCACCAGTCCGTCTTTACTTACGGTGGCTACGGAAGTTTTGTCACTGCTCCATACTACGGATTCGGCAGTCACCCGGTCGGGGACAATGGTGGGAACCAGCGTTTCGGTCGCTCCCGATTTCAGGGTCAGAGTCTCATGATTGAGGGTGATGCTCTCTACGGGCACAGAGTTGTCGTCATTGTTGTCGTCGCCACAGGCGGTTGCCAACGTTGCTGCCATAAGGCAGAGGAAAAAGATTCTTAGTTGTTTCATACTTCTTTTGTCTTTCTAAAAGGGTGAATAAATCGTGTTCTCTTTTCGGACAAAAGTAATATGCAACAACGAAAAGGTATAGCCAAAATCCTGCATTGTATAGCCAAAATCCTGCAAATCTTGCAGGATTGCCGGAAATTCTCCACTATCCGGAGAAACTTCGACCTATGCATTGATGGAAACAACAGCATTTGATGATAAAAGAGTATCGCCTTCTCCTTTAAAGTACAGACTTTTGTTGGCGGAATTCAGTAGGAGTCATTTTTACCAATTCGCGGAAATTGCGGTTGAAGGTGCGCATTGCCTTGAAGCCCGACGCTCCGGCAATGTCTTCGATTGTGTGGTTCGCGTAGTCCGGAAGCAGGAGCAAGTCCATGGCATGACGGATGCGCAGGCGGAGAAGATAATTTTGCAAGGTCAGTCCTGTGGCACGCCCCACAGCGGCGGAGAGATTACGCTCGTTTGTGCCAAGAGCTTTAATCAGGTCGTCACGCTTGAAGTTGTAGTCGAGGTACGGTTGTTCTTTCTGCAGATAGGCTTCGAGCTCTTCAAACAAGTGGTTGCTATCGCCAGATTGCAGGTAACAGATGAGGTCGCCCATATCGGCTTCGAGCGGTGGTTGGGGCAGTTTCCCATCCTGTTCGACGATAAAACGGCGTAGCATCTCGTAAGTGTAATGATAGTTAGTGTACAGCCATGCAAAAGCAGGATAGAAAACCACGATAAGGAAACTGAAACTAAACTCGGGTATCGGTCCCGGACAGACAAGTAAAACCCATGCGCCAATGCCGATACTCAACGCATAAAGGAAAGCGCGCATCGTCCACCGGAGTTCCAGTTTGGAGATACACTCTCCGGTCAATTCTTTTAAATGCGTGATGTAGTGGCGTTTTTTACGGAAAAAGAGGCGGACGTAAACGAACAGTTGTACGGTATAGGTGACACCGAACAAGGTCCGCACTGCCAACGGGAGATTGTGAACGACACACGCACGCCATTCTGCTAAAGAATATACACAGACGTCCGCTTCAATGCAGCAACTCACCACATACAGCAGAATGAAAACGAGCGAAGGCGCCGCATGCTTCATCACATTGGCAAAAGTGACGTATCTGCTGTCGAACAGCAATATCAACATAAACGTGAACATCAACGCCTGCGAAGAAGCAAGCACCAACACCAATATTGAGAATAAGTCCAACGACCGGTATACGCCGAACCCGTCAACCAGCAACTCCGCCAAATGACCGGCAGCGATAATGAAAGAAGCAGCGATGAAGAAATGGCATGCACGCCTGTATTTGGGATTAACGGCGTGCGCCATCTGCTTGAAGCAGACAAGACCGAAAGATACAGACAGACATATTCCGATAATAATGCCGTTTGTTAGTGTGTGTAAAGCCGGTATATCCATTACTTAGCATTTGTTTTCCCGACAAAGTTAATGAATCTTGACGAAAAACCGACTAGTTACAGCCTGTAAAATTCGACAAGTCTGCAAAATCTGTTTAAACCGGTTAATAGCTAATCTTCACCCCGGCAAAGAAACTTCTCGGCAGAGAAGGACCATAGATATAGCCGGAATCCCGATTAGCTCCTCTATCAAAGTCCTTCTGATAAGACTCAAAGAGGTTCTGAACTCCGCCGTTTAGTTGCAAATCGACTGTTTTGTATAGCTTGAAGTCATAAGCCAGTTTCACTCCCAAATCGAAGAAACGGGGTGTACGGATGGCTTCCGCCTTTCGTTCGGGCATTGCGCCCAGTTCGGCGTTCTCGGCGGTGATATCCATGCGTTGCACTAACATTCTCCCGGTATAAGTTCCTGACAGGGCAATGGATAAAGGTTTGATGGGAGTATAAGTAGCTGTGAAGTAACCATATGTATCGGGAGTACGGAAAATTTTCTTTTCTGCCGGTGCGTCGTCATGCCATTTATGAGGTTCATCGTATCGGCTGCGTTGCAAAGTGAGTCCCGCTTGTATTTGCAGGATGGAAAGATAAGCCACTTTGCCCTCCAGCGTTAGCCCCATCACTTTCGCGCCGGGACCGTTACTGCGTGTTTTTACCAATATCCCATCGCCACGGTCATAAGGTTCGCCCAACACGAAGACATCTGTCAGTCTTGTATAAAAGCCCTCGATCAAGAAATTCGTCTGGAATACTCCGAAACGGTGATACATATCTGCGGACGCACTGAAACTTTGGGATTTCTCTTCTTTCAAGTTCTTCGCACGCTCAATCATTGCCACTGTTCCGCCCACATTTTCAATATGCATATCTTCATCAAAAGCCTGCGGAGCACGGAATCCGGATGAATAGCTCAAACGCAGGTTTATATTCTGTGTCGGGTTGAAACGCAAGTTGGCACGGGGGCTAAAGATGACATTATCTACCATGTTATGCTTATCCAGACGACCACCGATCAGAATGCCCCAACGGTCGTTCTTCCACTCGTTCTGCAGAAAAGCACTGTAAATATTTACCGTCTGATCCGTGTGGCGGTCATATCCCCACATATTATCTTTCAGACGATCACGGTTATATTCAAGTCCTGCCGTGAGGTCAGAAGGCATAAAAAAACACTTATCAAACGTATGTACATACTGCGCGCCGCCCATAGCGGTTAAATCCGTTGTTTTTCCATAGGCTTTCAGAGGATCGTTACCCGGTCCGTAATAACTGTCCCGATCTGTATTGGCGGCTGACGCAAAGATACTTAGACGGTTCTTTTCATCTGGCGAGAAATAATCGAACTTCAAACTTCCACCATCAATCGAATGTTGCAACTGCTCTGCAATATGGGCTTCGTGAGGAGGACGGTCCAACATATCCCCTCCCCGACGGAATTCCTGCATGTGGTGATATTCGAAGGTTAGTTTGGAGTAAGTGCTTGTTTTCAGATAAGAGCGGAAGCCCACTGTCTGATTCTTCAATTTAGGTAGTTCGGTGAATCCGTCTCCGTCATAATCATATCCGGACCGGTGACGGTTCTGACCAAAGATATACAGTCCGGCACGATGATCGTCCGTCACTAATGAAGCATTCAGGGAGGTATTGTTATCGAATGAGGAGCCGCCCCCTAAAGCAGTAAGGGTGTGCGACAGCTGGCCGGAATTGCGCAAAGGCTCTTTGGTGATTATATTGATGGTTCCTGCAATGGCCGAAGAGCCGAACAAGGCGGAACCTCCCCCACGCATCACTTCTACGCGTTCAATCATGCTGGCGGGAATCTGTTCCAGGCCATACACTCCGGAAAGGGCACTGAATACGGGACGGGAATCTATCAAAATCTGCGTATACGGTCCGTCCAGTCCATTGATGCGGACTTGCTGGAAACCACAATTCTGGCAGTTTGTCTCTACACGTACACCGGGCTGAAAGTTCAGCCCTTGCGATAAAGTGGAAGAGTTAGTCGTTTCAAATAGCTTCAGATCGACGACATTTACCAAAGTAGGAGCCAAACGGCGCGTCGTTTCACTGCGGTTGGCGGAAACCACTACCCCATCCAAAGCAATCGCGTCCTCTTCTATTTCAAAATCCTCTTCCAGTGTCTTTCCTTTTTTCAGAGTCACGTTGCGGGTCACGGTCTTGTAGCCGACCGAGCTAACCTCCAGTATAAAGTTACCTTCCGGCAAATTCTTCAAAAAATAATGTCCGGTAGCGTCGGTCACGGTTCCTATCGTTGTTCCTTTCAGTGCAATGGTGATGTAAGGAAGGTGCTCTTTCGTTTTCTTATCCAGTACATGGCCTATGATGTTCGCATCGGATTTTTTCAGTTCAGGGTAGTCCGGATGTTCAGCCAATGCGTATGACAGGACACAATACAGGCCGGCCAGGACTAAAAGATATTTCTTCATTGTCGTTAGTCTTTTAATGTTTAAAATCAAAAATAATAATAAGGGAAAGGGAAGCAGCGATCATTAATCGTTGTTCCTAACTGATGAATACTGTTCCCGAAAAGATAGACTAAGCGACAGGAGGTGCTCTAAGAGATATGACGCCCGGACAAGAACGGTGATATGGCTCAACTTGCGGGCGGATAAACAGGATACATAATAGAGATAAAGCAGCGACCGCGAATGTAGGTATTAATCCGCTGTCTGTCACCAATACATGATTCAACAGGTGAATGAGTTGGAATTCAACCGTCGTATGGCTATGTTCACTGCCTTTTTTAAATGGATGCGAATGGACAATCGTTACCCCGTTTACTACATGGGAGTGAGTAAATAAAGTGATTCCTGCCATGTACGAGATAAACAGTACAGGCAAAAACCACTTCATTATATGTAGGTACAATTGTTTCATCCGGTAATCTTGCACATCTATTCTGTGCAGTAAAGTCAGGGTTTAGTTTGTTTTTTTGCAAAGATAAGGATTGTCTCCATGCAAAACAATCCCTATTTATAACGATTTTAAATCTTAACCGAATCTTAATAACTGATCTTCACCCCGGCAAAGAAGCTTCTCGGAAGTGACGGACCATAGATATAGCCGGAGTCACGGTCAGCTCCTTTATCGAAGTCGTCCTGATAGGCATTGAAAATATTCTGTATGCCGGCATTCACCTGGAGGTTCATCGACTTGTAAAGTTTGAAGTCATAAGCGGCTTTCAAACCGATGTCGAAAAAGTCTTTGGTATTCACCGTTATCGGATTTTCAAGGAATCCCGGAACCGGCTCGTGGGGAACCAGCATCGAACCGGTATAGGTACCGGAAAGAGCAATAGATAACGGTTTTATCGGGGTGTAGGTTGCTGTAAAATAGCCGTAAGTATTTGGCGTACGCATCATTTTCTTCACCGCCGGAGCTTCTTTGTTCCAGATGTGCGGTTTGCTGTAATGGCTCTGTTGCAGAGTGACTCCCGCCTGAAACTGGAATTTATTCAGGTAAGCCATCTTTCCTTCCAGTGTCAATCCCATAACTTGCGCTCCTGATGCATTGTGACGGGTACGTGTCAGAATTCCATCCACTACCTCTCCGTCGGTAAGGGCAAAAACATCCGACAACTTTGTATAGAATCCTTCTACCAGGAAGTTAACCTGAAACGCACCAAAACGATGATAAATATCTGCCGAAGCACTCAAGCTCTGTGATCTTTCTTCTTTCAGATTATCCGCCAGTTCAACCATCGCTACATTACCGCCTACATTTTCCACATGCAAATCTTCGTCGAAAGCCTGCGGAGCACGGAAGCCGGATGAGTAACTGAAACGAAGATTGATGTTTTCTGTCGGATTATAACGCAGGTTGGCACGCGGACTGAATATCACATGGTTAATCAGATTGTGTTTATCCAAACGACCGCCAATCAGGAATCCCCAATGCTCATTTTTCCATTCGTTCTGAAGGAAAGCACTACCGATATTCACTTTCTGGTCTACCGTACGATGGTAGCCCCACATGTTATCTTCCAGTTTATCCTGATTGAATTCTATTCCGGCAGTCAGGTCGGAAGGCATGAAGATGCATTTGCCGAAGCTGTAGACATACTGTGAGCCTGCCATCCAGTTCAAGTCAGTGGTGTTTCCGTAAGCATCCAAAGGGTCTCTGTCACCTGGACCATAATAGCTGTCGCGATTGATATGCTGTGCGGATGCAAACACATTGAAACGATGTTTCTCGTTAGGTGAGAAATAATCGAACTTCAGTCCTCCTCCATTGATTGAGTGTTCGGTCTGTTCCGCCACATTCGCTTCGTGAGGCGGGCGGTTCAACAAGTCTCCTCCTCTACGGAATTCTTCCATGTGGTGATATTCAAAAGTAAGTTTCGAATAAGTCGTTGTTTTCAGGAACGAACGGAAACCAATTGTCTGACCGTGTAATTTGGGTATTTCGGAATATCCGTCGCCGTCATGGTCATACGCAGAACGGTGGCGGTTCTGACCGAAGATATACAGACCTGCACGCTGGTCGTCCGTCACGAGAGACGCATTCAATGCCGTACTGTTGTCGAAAGCGTCGCCATCGCCAATTCCCGTAATCGTATGAGATAACATACCAGAGTTGCGCATCGGTTCTTTGGTGATGATATTGATTGTACCGGCAATGGCAGATGAGCCGAACAGTGCCGAGCCGCCTCCACGCATCACTTCCACACGTTCTATCATGCTGGCAGGAATCTGTTCGATACCATACACACCGGAAAGCGCACTAAAAATGGGACGGGAATCGAGCAGGATTTGCGTATAAGGGCCATCCAGTCCATTGATACGCACTTGCTGGAAACCGCAATTCTGACAATTGGACTCTACACGAACACCCGGCTGAAAGCTCAAGCCTTGCGCCAAAGTCGTAGAATTGGTATTCTCAAAGATTTTCAAATCTACTACATTCACCAGTGTCGGAGCCAGACGGCGGGTGGTTTCATTACGATTGGCAGATACGACTACGCCATCCAAAGCAACCGCATCTTCTTCTATCTCGAAATCTTCTTCCAATGTACGCCCTTTCTTCAGCGTCACATTCCGTCTGACGGTTTTATATCCCACCGAACTGACCTCCAGCACAAAATTACCTTCGGGAAGATTCTTCAAAAAATAATGCCCGGTAGCATCGGTCACAGTTCCGATGGTCGTACCTTTCAAGGCAACTGTAATATAGGGTAAATGCTCTTTTGTATTTTTATCAAGAATATGGCCAACGATGTTGGCATCTGACTTACGTAATTCGGGATGATTAGGATATTCATGAGCTTGTCCTTCAAGGGCAGGCAGCAATGTGCAGCACAGGCAGACAAGCGAAAAGATGTATTTCTTCATTTTTCGTTTGTTATTCATTTTCGATAAGTATTCACATGGATAGACAGATAATGCCCTACCTCATGCAAGGTACGGTATCATCATTCAAAGAACAGAAAAACGAATAACCGGGGGTGCTCTAAGTCCCACTACCCCATGATACGGACAGTGATAGTGAGAGTGTTGCGAACGTCCGAGCAACAAGCACAATAAGAAAGGAATAAAAAGGGAAAGAGCAAAAACAACAGCCGCACCGTCTGCCGTTAAGTGAGACAGAAAATGAATCAACTGTAGTTCGACTGTAGAATGTTTATGTGCCGCCCCTTTCTTAAACGGGTGTGAATGGACGATTGTCACGCCATTGACCACATGCACGTGGGCAAAGAATGTAAAGCTTACCAGATACGATACAAACAGTATCGGCAAGAAGTAGCGTGTAATATTCAATAACAATCGTTTCACCTCATTTTTTCTTTGAGGCGGCAAAGATACGAACTATTTATTTAACAATCAATTATTATATGAAATTCTGTTAATATACAGCCGAGGCTATTACTTGAATAAACAGAATTAAGAATACCATGGCAATCGGATAAACAGTTGCGTAAGCTACGCTCGGAATATTGCTATCCACCATCGAGTCGGCGGCAGCGAGTCCCGGAGTACTTGTCATCCCTCCCGTAATAGTTCCCAGCAAATCGAGCAGACTGATTTTAAATACGAAATGTCCGACAATGGCTGCAACAAGCATTGGCACCAATGTGATGGCGGCTCCTACTCCGAACATCAATAATCCGCTTTCCTGGAAGGTAGCTACCAGATTCTTACCGGCAGAAGTTCCCACTTCGGCAAGGAAAAGAAGCAGACCTAACTGGCGCAACAACTGATTGGCAGGTCCGGACATAGACCAGATAATGGGTCCTGTCTTACCTATCGCACTCAACACAAGAGCTACCATCAAAACTCCCCCGGTCAGTCCCGGTGAGAATGACAGGCTATCAGAGAAAGAGATATTTATTTTGCCGAATAACACGCCCAATACAATACCCATTGCAATGGGGAAAAAGTCCGTATCAGATAGTTTCTTCGCATTATTTCCCAACAGGCGGGCTACTCCTTTAAGTCCCTCTTTCTCACCGACTACCATCAGTTTATCACCAAACTTCAAGGCTAGATCGGGAGACGGAGATAAATCAATACCGCTTCGACGAACACGAGTCACTGTACAACCAAAGTTTTTCTGTAAGTTCAAATCACCCAGCTGTTTGTTTATCATGTCTTTTTTAGTCAACAACAAAGATTCTATTTCCTGTGTTTTATCCAAAGGCAGTTCACCTTCTTCTCTATTGCCTACCAACACAGCCAGTTGATCCAGTGACTCTTCGCTGCCTACGGCTTGTATGTAGTCTCCTTCATGCAACACCGTATGGGCGGTAGGAATGGATATTTCATCATTGTGTTTCAGACGTGAAATGACAGCACCTGTCATACCACGCGCATTAATTTGCACCAAGCTGCGATCGAACACATTCGCATTAGTGACGCGATAAATACAAGTAGTCAATTCCGGGAATTGTCCGCGACGTTCTATCTCCAGGCGACGGGCTTCTTTATCTAAATCCACCCGCATGATTTTAGGCAACAGCTTGACAAACAGAATCACGCCGATCACTCCAAACGGATATGCGATACCGTAAGCAA
>ERZ773168.2068-NODE-2068-length-15921-cov-3.465272_pt1 | contig 15921 bp, 14 predicted proteins | sample MGYA00511261_ERZ773168 | MGnify/ENA primary metagenome ERZ773168 (study PRJEB29015, sample SAMEA2737855) | human gut metagenome | biome: human gut; feature: human-associated habitat; material: faeces | place: China | collected 2012 ... | reverse complement strand
CGCCGTGATGGCGAACGGTGATCTTGCCGGTGTTGTTGCGGCCGGCATGCTTCTTCTTGGATTCCAGCAGGCTGCGCTCCGGGTCAACCTTGGACAGGACGCTGTAATCAGTAACAGTCATGCCACGACGGCTGTTATTGACGGGCTTGTAATTCTTAATAGCCATTTCGTTTCACTCCTTACTTAAATCATTCCGTCGAAGAACTCAATGGTCTTGGAGCCTTCTGCGAGGGTAACGACTGCCTTCTTCCAATCGGAAGTATAACCAGCAGTTCTGCCCATTCTCTTGAGTCTGCCGCGAACGGAGATGGTGTTCACCTTTGCTACCTTAACACCCTTGAAGAGTGTCTCGACAGCCTTGGCGATCTCGATCTTGTTAGCGTCCTTGGCAACCTTGAAAGTGTACTTGCCGGAAGCAAGAGCCTCCATGCTGTGTTCTGTGATGATGGGCTTGATAATGATATCCTGAGCAGCCTTCATTATGCGTACACCTCCTCGAGCTTCTTGACAGCGCCCTCAACGATTACGAACTTGTCGCAGTTGAGAATGTCATATACGTTGAGAGTGTTGTACTGAGTGGTCTTAACACCCTCGATGTTTGCAGCGGACTTGATAACCTTAGCGTCAACAGCGTCGAGCACGATGAGAGTCTTCTTCTCTGCCTCGAGAGCCTTGAGCATAGCAACCATAGTCTTGGTCTTGAACTCGTCGGTCTTGATAGCGTCTACAACTACCATCTCGTTTGCGCTTACCTTAGCGGAAAGAGCGGAGAGCATTGCAAGCTTTCTTACCTTCTTGTTCAGAGTGAATCTGTAGGAACGGGGCTTCGGGCCGAGGGCGATACCACCGTGTCTCCACTGAGGAGATCTTGTGGAACCCTGTCTCGCATGACCGGTACCCTTCTGTCTCCAGGGCTTTCTGCCGCCGCCGCTTACCTCTGTTCTGGTAAGTGTGGACTGAGTACCCTGACGCTGATTTGCGAGGTAATTGACTACAACGGAATGCATTGCGGTCTTGTTCGGCTCGATACCGAATACGTTTTCGTTAAGCTCAAGCTCGGAAACGACCTTACCCGCCATATCTACAACATTGATCTTAGGCATAATTATCGTCCTCCTCCCTTATGCTTTAACTGCGTTGACGATAGTAACAACGCCGCCCTTAGGGCCGGGAACCGCGCCTCTAACAGCGATGAGGTTGTTCTCAACGTCAACCTTTACAACTACCAGGTTCTGAACAGTAACGTTCTCAGCACCCATGTGACCTGCCATGCCCTTGCCCTTGAAGATTCTGGACGGGCTGGAGCATGCGCCCATGGAGCCTGCCTGTCTAGCAACAGGACCAGAACCGTGGGTCTCCTTGAGTCTGTGCTGGTTGTGACGCTTGATGGCACCTGTGAAGCCCTTGCCCTTGCTTACGCCTGCAACGTCGATAACGTCGCCCTCAGCGAAAACGTCAGCCTTCAGAACATCGCCAACGTTTACCGCGCTGATGTCGTCCAGACGGAACTCCTTAAGTGTCTTCTTGAACGCTACGTCGTTCTTCTTGAAGTGGCCCTGTTCAGGCTTGTTGAGGTGCTTGGGAGTAACATCTCCGAAGCCGAGCTGAACTGCCTCGTAGCCGTCGTTCTCAGTAGTTTTCTTCTGAACTACTACGCAGGGACCCGCTTCGATAACTGTTACGGGAACGACCTTGCCTGCCTCGTCGAAGATCTGTGTCATGCCGATCTTCTTGCCGATGATTGCCTTTGTCATTGCGGCTAATCCTCCTTTGGTTATTGGTCGGGATAACTCCCGACATGACCATGCACCGGAATGGTGCGTGGTTAGTGGTTGAGCGTTTTACCGCCCAACATAACTCCAATGCTCTCTATGATCAGATATCCATTGAAATCTCTACGCCTGCGGGAAGCTCCAGTGTCTGGAGAGCTTCGATCGCCTTTGCTGAGGGACGGATAACGTCGATAAGACGCTTATGAGTTCTCAGCTCGAACTGCTCACGAGAATCCTTGTACTTGTGAACCGCTCTCAGGATAGTAACTACTTCCTTGCTTGTAGGAAGCGGGATCGGACCTGCAACTCTCGCGCCGTTGTGTGTAGCTGCCTCTACGATCTTCTTGGCTGCTGCGTCAACTACGCTGTGCTCGTAGCCCTTGATCTTGATCCTTACCTTCTCATTTGCTGCCATGATTTTTCAACCCCTTCTGTTAGTAGTGTGCTGGCAAAAGCTGTTTTGAAAAATCCACTGTGCCGTGTGTTTCTTTTGACCGACACCCGCTTGTTAGTTATCCAGGATATCCCGGACACTTTAACAGCGACACCGGGAAGAAACTCACGTTTTCTGTAAATCTTCTTCCGCCGGACTAGCATGTCCGACATACTCCGCCGAAATTACCGCGGTCAGAGCCGCGCAACCTCCGGCATCATCGCTATGCCTTCTTGTAATAGGCTGTTCCCGATCGAATTACATCATCAGTACAGCCGCCAACAGTTATTTTACCACATAACAACGCCAATTGCAAGGATTTTGAGAAAAATTCAGTGTAGAATTTTTGCAGCCTTTTGCAGCTATTTGTTATATATTTTGCACAAAATCATGTTGAAGTGTTGAACTCAGCGCATAAATGGCGGTGCAATCAACTTTTAGTATACAAATCAAACCCGATTTTATACTATATAATATAATTATACTCTTTCGCGCTCAGGATTCTTGACCCGAAACAAAAAGGACTGCGAACGCAGTCCTTTAACATTATTTGTGCAGCCGCTTGATCATCTTGAATACAATGGTATTCTCCATTACCAGAGGGCTTTCATGCGCAAAGAACAGTATGCCATCGGCGGGAGCTTTCACCTCGCTGATTACATTTCCCTCGTACGGATGAATTATCTGGGCAAGGATATCGCCCTTCTCCACCTCGTCGCCGCTTTTGTGGAGACTGCGGTAAATTCCCGCCGCTCCGCAGGTGACGTTCATCATGTCGTCCTCGTCGATGATGGTTCCCATGTAGCCGCCGTGGCACTTGTACTTGATTATTCCCATTCTGGACAGGAATCTCAGCACCGCGGAAACTCCCAGTTCAGCGGAAGCCTCGTCTATACTCTCGGTGGCGTTGGTGTAGACCGAAAACGCCGCCGTCCCGCCGACCTGCCAGTTGAAATTCAGCGTGGACTGATCCATCGCTATCGGGGTCCTGAGCACCACGTAAGGAAGTCCGAACAGATTTGCAAGGCTGGTGTTTTCCTTGCAGGTTTTCATCATGCGGACGTGCGGAATGAACATTCCCGAAATATAGAAGCTCGCAAACTGCACGCCGTACTGATACTTGCATATCTCCTTAAAGATACCTGCCGCGATGCGTTCCGTGGTCTCGCCGTCAGGGTCGCCGGGGAACATTCTGTTGATATCCGTGTTATCGAGGCACCAGAACCGCTTTCCGATATTCGTGCCGTAACTGTTTATCGACGGTATTATCAGTATCTCCCGGTCGTAGGCGATATCCCCCTTACGCTCAAGAGCCTCCAGCGTTTTGACAAGCTGACTGCACATATAGAGCTGCTGTATCTCGTTTCCGCGAAGAGAACCTATAATACAGCAGGACTTTTCGCCCTTGCCGAAGCGGTAGCCCGTCACTCTGAAATCATCGCGGTACGGCGACGACAGACTGAAAATGATGTCCTTTTTCATTCCAAAAACCTCACGGTAATTTATTTATCCCTGCTCCACCGCGCGGACGTGATATCTGTCTGCTTTCACGCCGTCTATTGCATTGATGAAATCCGTGAACCTCGCGAAACCGTAATTTCTGAAATCGAAGCCCTCGAATTTCTCCTTGAGCTGTATGCCCAGCGCTCTTATGCTGTGGCTTCCCTCGGCGCGTGCGAACTCGTTGACGAACTGCTCGATCTCCTCGGTCTGCTTCGCGAATTCATCGCTGATATACAGCTTGTTGTTCCTGATTACTATTCCGCTTATCTCAGCCGCAAGCTTTCTCATTGAGGTAAAGCCAAGCTCCTTGAGGAAATCCTTGCCGTATTTGCCGGAAAGGTCTCTTCCAAGCCCGGAGAGCGAACCGCCCTTTTCCGAACCCGCAACGAACTGAAGCACCTCGCGCTTGACTGCGTTTATCTCGGGCTTTTCCGTCTGATCCTCAGTTCCGGCAGGCTCTGCGGATTCGGAAGCGTTATCGGCGCTCGCGGAATCTTCAGTGCTTTCCTCATCGTCAGACTTAGCGGACTTTGCCGTCTTGTCCTTCTTAGAACGCCCGGGGTTGTCGTTGTTTGAAATGTTTCCGGAATTCTCCGCAGCAGCTGCATTTTCTGCGCTCTCCGCGTTCTCCGCTTTCTCTGCGCCCTCAACCATCACTGAGTTTTCGGAGCCTTCGGCTGCTGACGGTGCATTGACCTCCGCGATGACCTCAGCCACCTTTTCCGCTGTGGACTTAGTATCCCGCGGCAGAGTTTCAGGTTTCTCAAGTTTCTCAGGCTTTTCAGGCTTTGCGGACTTCGCCGATTCAGCGGGAGCAACCGCGTTTATCACCGGCTGAACCAGAGAAAACGCGCGGTTCTTGCTGATCTTTATATCCGGAACGGAAGATAACAGCGCCCTGAAATCCCCATAGCCCATATCGTCAATGTAGCTCTTTCCGTACGCCGCCATAAGCTCGTTGTTGAGCTGACCCAGGTTTCCGCCGTCCGGCATGTTCTCCGCTGCGTACTTCTGGATCCTCGCGAATACCGCTTTCTCGTCCGGTCCGGGCATTCCGGCGGGTTTTACGGCAAGCTCCTGCTTAACAGCTTCCGCAAGGAACACCTTGTTTCCATCGACCCTGACCTCGCCCACCGAGCTCAGCGCCGACTTGAAATCGCCGAATCCCAGCGCACGGAAATAGTCCTTGCCGAAGGCGCTCATCAGGCGATTATTGAGCTGACCTATATTTCCGCCGTCCGGCATGTTGTCTCCCGCGTAGGTCATGACCTCCCTGCGGTAGCTCCCGGCGTCAAGCGTGACTTCCGGAGCGGCCTCCGCTGGCTTCACGAGTGTGCCGGTACGCGTGAACTGCGGCAGCTTGTCAATGAATCTCGCAAACCTTGCGCTGCCGAACTTCGCGAAGTCTATCTTTCCGAAACGGCTGTTGAGATAACTCTCAAGCTTTAGCATATTGTCATTTTCCGGCTCATGCTCGCTCAGGTACTCCTGCATTGCCGCGGAAATAGACTGCTCCGTTGCCGCCTCGACCGCCCTGGCGGGAGCGGGCTGCTCCTGGCGCTTCTTTCTCAGGGAAACAAAAGTGTTGTTCCGGCGAAGCTCCGGGAAGCTGTCGATAAAGTTCGAAAACCTCTTGTAGCCCAGCTCGTCAAAGTTGATGTTGCCGAATTTGGAGGTCAGCACCGCGCTTATTCTCGCGAGGTCTAGCCGCTCGTCCTTGTTATCGGTGACGAAGGTCAGCACCGCCTTTCTGATAGCCGGCTCGTCGCAGCTCGCTTCCATTTCGCCGATCTGGTTGAGATAGCAGAAATGATGGCAGCTTACCGTGAACGGTCTCGGGGTTTTGAGTTCGCCTATTCCTACCACAAGCTTTCCTGCCTCGCGAAGGCGTATCGCAAGCCGCGTGAAGTCGCTGTCGCTGGTGACGAGCACAAATCCGTCAACATTGCCGGTGTACAGAATGTCCATCGCGTCGATTATCATGGAGAAATCCGTGGCGTTCTTGCCTGCGACATAGCTTGTCTGCTGAACCGGCATTATCGAGTAGTTGACTGCGGGAGCATGCCAGCCGTTGCCGCCTTTTTCCCAGTCGCCGTAAACTCTCTTGTAGGTCGGCACGCCGTACTTCTGCACCTCGTTCATGACGAACTGTGCATATTTCGCGGATACGTTATCGCTGTCGATAAGCACCGCGAGCTTCTTTTCTTCTGACATTGTTACCTCTGTTCTGTGAATTGCCCCGGGAACGGACAGGGCGTTGTTGTTATATTATAGTATTATTTTCCGCGAATAGAACCGTACTGGTCCGCTGTGTTGAATATAGTTGAGATATAGCCCTTGAAATACGGAATGAACACGCCGCTGTCTATCATGGCGAGGACTTCCTCCTCAGACGCCCAACGTACCGCCTGAACTTCCTCGTACTGCAATTCCAGACTTTCAATGTCCGGGTCAGACTTTACGACATACCAGTCGTCAAAGCCCTCGCCGTAGGTCACGGAATAATGCGGACGAACCCCGTTTAAATCCAGCGTTACGCCTATCTCCTCTCGAACCTCACGCATGGCTGCCGCCGAGCTGGTCTCTCCGGCAACGGCAGAGCCACCGGCGCTTACGTCCCACAGATTCGAAAAACCGTGCTTGAACGGCTGGCGCTGCTGAATGAGCATTCTGCCGTCGCTTCCAATAATGCAGACATGCACCACCAGGTGATAGCCGCCCTCGGGAAGTCCCTCGCCGCGCACGGCGGTTTTTCCGGTCTTGTTGCGGTTTATATCGTAAACGTCCCAGAGTTCCATGCGAGACCTCCGTTATATAAGCTATATTGCGACTGGAATCTTGTCGGTAAATTCGTGGTACTTATAATCGACTGCGGTAAAGCTGTTCTTCGTGAACTTGTAAAAATCCGTGATGTCCTCAACCTGCATTTCCGGAGCGGGGTAGGGCTTCTTTTCAATGAGCCGCTTTACAGCGTCGATGTGGCGGTCGTAAATGTGCGCGTCCGCAATGACGTGGACAAGCTCTCCCGGCTCGAATCCTGTGGATTTCGCGAACATTATGAGCAGCGCCGCATACTGGCAGACGTTCCAGTTGTTCGCGGTGAGCATGTCCTGGCTGCGCTGGTTGAGTATCGCGTTGAGCCTGTTCCCGGTGACGTTGAATGTCATGGAATAGGCGCAGGGAGCCAGCCGCATTTCGCTGAGGTCGGCGTGATTGTAGGTGTTGGTCATGATACGGCGGCTCGCGGGGTTGTGCTTCAGGTCATAGAGCACGCGGTCGACCTGATCCATCTCCCCCTCGGGGTAGTGGTGCTTCACGCCGAGCTGATAGCCGTACGCCTTGCCGATGGTGCCGTTTTCGTCCGCCCAGGCGTCCCAGATATGGGACGAAAGGTCAGCCACACGGTTGGATTTCTTCTGGTATATCCAGAGTATCTCATCAATGGCGGAGCGATAGTAAACCCGGCGAAGCGTCATTATCGGGAACTCCTTCTGGAGGTCATAACGGTTCACGATACAGAATTTCTTTATCGTATGGGCGGGAGTGCCGTCCTCCCAGTGCGGGCGGACATGGCATTCCTCATCTGAAACGCCGTTAGCTATGATGTCCCGGCAGTTCTCTATAAACAGTTCGTCGGCAAGGCTCATTCGTGGTTCTCCTTAGTTGGTAAAGCTCATATTCTTCCGAATATCGCGGAAGTGGAAAGGTCGACGCTTTCGAACGGCACCTTCTCAAAGCAGGAAAGTCCGTTGGTCTCGCACATGCTGAACAGCCCGGAGCCGCTGCTCTCTGCGAATTTCCTGACCTGCTCCATCAGCGCCTTTGCGCCTGCGGGATAATCGGCGGCTTCGCCCTCCGCAGGAGTTCTTGCGGCGCCGTTATCGTCGATATTCAGCGGGAACAGCCCGTCCCAGCCGTAAAGATATATCTCGCTGAATCCCATGTAAAGCGCAAGCTGGATCATGGCGTACATCGGGAACATATTCGCGGTCGCAAACACCGTCTCCACGCTCTGGAAGGACGGCAGCCCGTTGATTAGTCCCGCGCCGAGGCCGTTGAAGTAGGTCGGCTTTTTCTTGAACTTATCCTCGAACACCTTTATTCTTCCGTCAATGAAGCACTCCATACCCTCGATGTACTTTCCGTTGCCCAGATAGGAGGATTCCTTGGTCAGCACGAAGAATTCCGGACGCTGCGGGGTCTTCTGGAAGTAATCGCAGAACTCGTTGCAGGCGAACGCATGCTCGTTCATCAGCCCGTTGAGCTCGTCGAGCTTCGCGCTGTAATGACCCAGGATAAAGCAGCGCTGACCCTTCATCTTATCCTTGTACGCGGCAAGCTGCTGCGCTGTGAGGTTCTCCTGACCGCCTGCGCGCTTTCCGTCGGAGCCGAGCGCCTTGCTGAGCTTCATATTCGCAAGTGTCATGCCAAGCCCGGAAGGTTCGTTGAGTTCGCAGTAGCCGTTCTCGGTAAAGCCGCACTGGGACTTGAGTATAGCCGCTATCTCCGCGGAAGTCCCCTGAACTCCCGCCATCGCGGCAAGCTGGACCTCAAGAGGAGTATACGGCGCGATTATCAGCGCATAGAACGAAGCGGACTTCCCCTTCAGTTCCTCGATGAACCGGATATCCTTATCTTCGGAGACCTCAGCCTGCGAGTTAGCCGCGCGGAATGCAATATCCGGAACCTTGACATTCTTCATGCGAAGCTGCTGGAGAGCCTGCATGAGCACGTCATAGTCCTCGCCGTCGCCGATAACGACAAGCTTCTTCTGACCTATCTTCTCGATATTCTTAATGATATGGGTCTTGTAAGCGCCGAGTTTGCCCTTCTTCATTCCGTCGTCGGACATATAAACTGAATAATCCATTCCTCGTATCCCCCTCAAAATTAAGTAAAACCGCCTGTACTGCTCAAATACCGTCCCTTTGCTTCGGACACGCCATATTCTCACACGGCTGCCCGTTGACCGTCACGTTCTCAAAGCTGCAATCCGTTATGGAATCGCTTGCGTCCCAACCTATCACCGCCCCCGCATTTTTGCCGGAGATGCTGCTGTTCCTGACAACTACGTTTTCAATGGTGCCGCCGATACAATTTGCAATGGCGACTCCCAGTTCACCGTAATCCTTGACGGATATCTCCGCGCCGTCAAACGTGACGTCCGAAAGCGTGCACCTTATCTCGTATCCGATAAATCCGACATCGCAGCGCTTATTCGGACGGAGTATCTTCATATTGCTTATCGTATGGCCGTTGCCGTAGAACTTACCTGTGAACGCCCGCTCCTTCCAGCCCATCGGCGCCCACTGATACCCGGAAAGGTCGATATCGCAGCAGAGGCTTATATCCGCCTCGCCCTGAGTATTCACATACCAGCACGCGCTTGCAAGTTCCTCCGGCGTTGACACCTTGAAGAATATCTCGTCCAGCTTTTCGCACCCGGAGATATACTCCGGGTCGGCAAGAAACGGGATATCGCCGGGACCTGTCTTCTCGCACCAGCCGTCGTCATCGGGATACTGCGCCAGAAGTTCCGCGCATTCGGACTCCATCTTTTTCAGCCGTTTTTTATCGGCTTCGTCGAACGCGTCCTCCTGTATCGCCACAGACACTATGCTCCGGACTTTCCCGCAGCCGCACAGTCCGAAAACGCCGAAAGCCGCCAGGCATACCGCCGCAAGTCTCACACAAAGTTTCATATGATCACACCAGATATACCGCCGCCGTCCGCCGCAGAACCCGCAGCGGACAGTTGGCAATATTGCATTCAAAATTACTCGCTCAGAATGAACATATCATAGATGACCTTGATAGCCTTATCAAAATCGCCGGCGTTGATGCCGATGATGATGTTAAGCTCGCTGGAGCCCTGGTCGATCATTCTGATATTGATGTTTGCATGAGACAGAGCCGCGAATACGCGGGTAGCAGTACCCTTTACGGATCTCATGCCGCGTCCGACGACTGCGATAAGAGCCAGGCCGTCGATTATCTCAAAGTGATCGGGCTTTACTACCTCAACGAGGCGCTCTGTGAGCTTCTCGCGCTGACCGTCAAGCTCGGAGGAGTTGACAACAACGCTGACCGTATCAATACCGGTAGGCATATGCTCCGGGAAAATATCGTGGTTCTCGAGAACCTGGAGCAGCTTGCGCAGGAAGCCCTTGTTGCTGTTCATTCTGTCCTTCTCAATGGAGATTACCGAGAAGTTCTTCTTGCCGGCGATACCGGTGATGACATGCTCGCTTGCGGGCGCGTGGGAAGTCGGCACGATGAGGGTGCCTGCGTCCTGCGGAGCGTTGGTGTTCTTGATATTGATCGGAATGTTCGCGCTTCTCACCGGGAAGATAGCGTCCTCGTGGAGCACGCCTGCGCCCATGTAGGAAAGCTCGCGCAGCTCGGAATATGTGATAACGCTGATTCCCTCGGGGTTCTCGACGATACGGGGGTCAGCTACCAGGAAGCCGCTTACGTCTGTCCAGTTCTCGTAGAGGTCTACCTTTGCAGCCTTTGCAACTACAGAACCTGTGAAGTCAGAACCGCCGCGGGAGAACGTCTTGATGGTGCCGTCGGGCATTGCGCCGTAGAAGCCCGGAATTACCGCCTTCGGGGTCTTGTCAAGGAGCGCGCCGAGGCATGCGTCGGTGATGTCAGCGTCGAAATTGCCCTTGTTGTCGAAGAAGATAGCGCGTGCGGCGTCGATGAACTCGAAACCGAGGTAGTTCGCGAGGACGATACCGTTGAGGTACTCGCCGCGGCTTGCCGCGTAATCGCTGCCGACAGCAGCCTTGAAGTTCTCGCCGATCTTTGCGAATTCCTCGTCGAGGTTCAGCGTGAGGCCCAGCTCGGAAATAATGCCGTTGTAGCGCTCCCTGATGGGCGCGAAGGCTTCTGTGAAATCCTTGCCCTGTACGGCTACTTCGTCATAGCAGCGGTACAGCATGTCTGTTACCTTGGTATCCTCCTTGAAGCGCTTGCCCGGCGCAGAAGGTACGACGTACTTTCTCTCGGGATCTGCGTGAATGATATCCGCTACCTTGCGGAACTGCTTTGCGTCGGCGAGAGAGCTTCCGCCGAACTTTACAACCTTGCTCATAGTGTTGACCCTTTCTTATGTGATTTTATATAAAATTGTGCTTTTAAATACACATATATATTTTATCATACCACATTTCAGACCAAATTGCAATATGTTATGACTTAAAAATCGAAAAAGCTGCATTATACGCCCCTTACCTTATTGTAATAATAAACCGCAAATACAAAATAAACAAAATTTCAGAAAAAATAATAAAAAATTTTTAAAAAACGCTAAAGTTCCGAAAGAATCAGCCGATATAATATTCGTGATAGCTGAAAAGCTAAAAATTCCGAAGGTCCAAGTGTACATTAGGACGAACGGGAAATTATTACTTTAACCAACCGCCTCTCAGGAATGATTCCGAATATAGAGGCGCGTAAATTCAAGGAGGATATTACTATGGGAATGGTAGTACAGCACAACTTAAACGCTCTCAACGCGTACAACAAGCTGAACACAAACGTATCTGGTCTGAAGAAGTCTTCTGAGAAGCTTTCTTCCGGTTACAGAATCAACCGCGCTGGCGACGACGCTGCAGGTCTTGCTATTTCTGAGAAGATGAGATCTCAGATCCGCGGTCTTGGCCAGGCTAAGAGAAACGCTCAGGATGGTATCTCCATGATCCAGACCTATGAGGGCGCTGCTCAGGAAACACACTCCATCCTTCAGAGAATGAAGGAGCTGGCTTCCGAGTCTGCTAACGGTACATACGACAACACCACCGACCGTGACGCTATCCAGCTCGAGTTCGATCAGCTGAACGACGAACTGAACCAGATCGCTGATACCGACTTCAACGGCAGAGTTGCCCTGAACGGCGGTACAATGGCTGACGGCACCATCGTTAACAACAACGGTCAGGTAGCTACTCACCCCTCCATCACCTACACCCAGAATGCTGATCCTGCTGGCACACTGACCTACAGCGGCAGAGTTGCTGGTTCCCTCAACGCCGGCGCAAACGGCACTATCAATGTAGACGGCGTTAACCTGAAGGTTAAGGCTGGCACACTTGATGGCAAGACCACCATCGGCGGCACTACTTACTCCGCATCCCTGAAGGTTACAGCCGGCAATGTTACCGGTAAGATCACTGCTAACACCACATATGCTATCAACAAGGATACCACTTCTGTTACAATCAATGGTAAGAACTATACTATCGCTAACGACGGTGCAAAGGCTACCATGTATAATGCAGCAGGCAAGCAGGTTACCGCCATTGATGGCGCTAAGGTTACTGTAACCAAGGACAGCATCACTATGCAGCAGGTTTACACTGTTGACGCTAAGGGCAATGTTACCAACAAGGGTGGCGCAGCTGTTGGTCAGATCGACTACAACAACGGCGTTTCCAATCCTAACTCTTATCAGCACGGCTCCGCTAACCTGACCTACGCTGACAGCATCACACTGCAGGTAGGCGCTCGTTCCAAGGACGCAGTTGACTTCAACTTCTCCTATGTAACCAGCGGTATCGGCGAGCTCAAGGCTGACCTCGATATCTCTGCAAGAGGTCTGGGTACTGACCAGCTCTCTCTCGCAACCCAGGAAGACGCTAACGCTGCAATCGATAAGATCGACAACGCTATCAACAAGACTTCCATGGTTCGTGCAACCTTCGGTTCTATCCAGAACAGAATGGAGCACAAGATCGAGAACCTGACCACAACTAACGAGAACCTGACTGACGCAGAGTCCACTATCCGTGATACTGATATGGCTTCTGAGATGCTCAACTACACCAAGTACAACATCCTTCAGCAGGCAGCTCAGTCCATGCTGGCTCAGGCAAATCAGCAGCCGCAGTCCGTTCTCCAGCTCCTCGGCTAATCCCTTCCGGATTGACGATGGCTGCCTGAACGCAGCTTAACGGCGCTGTTTTGACAGCGAAATAGCATTTCAGCCCCTCGGGGGTCTCTCCGGGGGGCTGTTTTGTGTTATTATACAGGTGATAAAAATGAGAAAAGCACATAAAAAACTGCTACTTGAAATATTCGACTCTCTCCACGAGGCGCACCGCGAAATAAAGAAGCTCATGACCCGCGGCTCACATGAGGAAGCGCTTGCTCTCATGGCTCAGTGCCAGGACGCAGCGGTTGATATCGGCACAACTATTGACGACCTTGAGGGCGACGGTACAGCGGCGGTGAAATATCTGGAAAAATACTGCGAGGCTTTGTATCAGGTTCATGAGGGCATTATTGCCGATATGACCGGAAACAAGGCGTTTTCTTTTTTAGAAGAAAAATTAAACAATGCTGAGAAAAGCTTGAAAAACGATATAAAAGTCAAATTAGAGATACTATTCATGCCGTATAAGTCCAGCATGTGGGATTCCCTCGAATCTATCTGGCGTGAAGCTTCAGCCGACCCGGACTGCGACGCATATGTCGTACCCATACCATATTACGACCGGAATCCCGACCACAGCTTAGGCGATTTCCATTATGAGGGCAGAGAATTCCCGAAAGACGTGCCTGTTATACATTACGAGAACTACGACCTTGAGGAAAGACGCCCCGATATCATATACATACACAACCCCTACGACGGTGACAATCTCGTCACAAGCGTAGACCAGCGATTTTATTCCGGTGAACTGAAAAAACACACCGATATGCTGGTGTATGTTCCGTATTTCGTCTGGAAGCCATTCGACCCGCAGAACGCAGAAGAAGTCAAAACGCGTATTCCTTTCTGCACACCGCCATCTGTAAGAAATCTGGATCGCGTCGTTACACTGACGGATTACATGCGCGACCTGCATGTCAAAGCGTTTATTTCGCGCTTCGGCGGCGACCTGCTCACCAGAAAGGAAGCGGAAAAAAAGTTCATTGTAGCCGGTTCTCCGAAAATCGACAAAATGCTGTCTCTCACCGCTGAAAACACCGGCGTTCCGGAAGAATGGCTGAAACTAACGGAGAACAAGAAAGTGGTGTTTTATAACACCAGCCTTACCGGCCTGCTGAAATCCCCGGAGCAGTATCTTAACAAGCTCCAGATGGTAATTAACTTCTTTAAGGAGCGCAGCGACTGCGTTCTTCTCTGGCGTCCTCACCCCCTGATGGAAAGCACGATACACAGCATGACGCCCGTCCTGATGAACGGCTACATGAACATCAAGAACCGTTTCATCGCAGACCAAAGCGGAATATTTGACGACACGCCGGATACGCTCAAGGCAATCTATCTCAGCGATATGATATACGGCGATATAAGCTCAGTATGCACTCAGTTTGAGCAGCTTGGTCTGCCGGTACTGTATCAGGATATTGCCGGAAACGACCGCTCTGCCCTTGAAGAATGGATAGAAGCAAGTCCCAAGAAGCACACAGAGCGTCTGGGCGCAGACTACATATCCAACGGCGCAAAGATACACCGAATGATAAAGTCGCAGGTGATCGGCGGCTGACGGAGGAGCTTATGGAAACAAAACGCAGATACGGCATAGTAACGCAAACGAAATACTACAATTTCGTGAATTTCGGTGCGATGCTGCAATGCTATGCGCTCCAGCAGGCGCTGAACAAGCTCGGTGTTGACAACACTGTTGTTGATTACCGCACCGACCCGCTGCTTCTCACCGATATCGACGACCCGCTGAAGAGCATGCAGGACAGCCGTTTCCTGTCGCGTTTGGGCTGCCGCCTCAGCTACCCTGCAATACACCGTGCTAACCGGAAATTTGACGCGTTCTGGGAGAAAAACTATCGCAAAACTCCTAAGGTCTATACCTCACAAAATTTCAATGAACTTGATTTCGACGGGTATATCTGCGGAAGCGACACGGTCTGGGACATAGAAGAAACCAAGGGCTTTGACAAAGGCTTCTTTGCTGATTACGACTGCATGCATGGGAAGCACAATTTTACCTACTCTCCCAGCACCGGAGGATATGCATTCAAGGAAAGCGACCGCAGCGAACTTACACGGCTCCTCGGTAACTTCCGCAGCATTGCGCTGCGCGAGAAGGAAGGCGCGGGAATAATCCAGGACTGCACCGAAAAGCCGATAACCCAGACCCTTGACCCAACTCTGCTCCTTGACAGCGAAGATTACGAAAAAATACTCGCTGAACCCAGGATAAACAAACCGTATATTCTGGTATATTCCCGCCGCTACGACAAGGATCTTCTGGATTTTGCCGACCGCATTGCCAGAAAACGCGGCGCAAAAGTAGTCGAGATCAGTCTGCGGATACAGAATTTTTATAAGCACAAAATGGCATACGATACAGGCGTTGAAGAGTTCCTCGGTCTGACTAAGCACGCCGAATGCGTTGTGACCAACTCCTTCCACGGAGCAATATTCGCCATGCAGTTCCGCCGTGATCTGTATGTATTTACACGCCCGGCGTGCTCGAATAAAATCGAAAATGTTCTTGGCACAGCGGGAATACCTGAGCGCCTTGTCTGCGGAAGCAATGTTCAGGAACTGCCCTCTATCGACTATGACCAGGTGTGGGAAAGATTCCACGCCGAACGCGAAAAATCGCTGGATTACCTGAAGGGAGCGCTTGAGCTTTGATGGATACATACCTTGATAACAGCCGCAAAGCAAGCTGCACCGGCTGTTCCGCCTGTGTTCAGGTCTGCGGAAAAGGCGCGATGCACATGGAATACGACGCCGAAGGCTTCACATATCCGGTCATCGACCGCGAAAAATGCGTTAACTGCGGACTCTGCCGGGCTGCGTGTCCAATGACGAAAGACCTGCTCTACCCTAAAGTCGAACGCGTTACCGGCGGATACGTCAACGACCGCGAGGTACTCGAAAAGAGCACGTCCGGCGGTGCATTCACCGCTCTCGTCAAAGCCTGGTGTACGGGAAGCCCATATGCCGTATTCGGCGCCGCTCAGACGGAAAAACTGACAACTGAACATAGGTATATAACCGACCTCTCCGACCTCGATATGCTCCGCAAATCGAAGTACGACCAGAGCCGGATAGGTACGGCATACGCTGACTGCAAAAGGTTACTTTCCGAGGGAAGAAAGGTCGTATTTACCGGCACGCCCTGCCAGATAGCAGGCCTCAGAGCCTTTCTGGGCGACAAGGAATATCCGGAACTGCTGACTATAGACGTTATATGCGAGGGCGTTCCCTCTCCCAAATATAAGAACAGC
>ERZ773168.2061-NODE-2061-length-15959-cov-4.705420_pt1 | contig 15959 bp, 14 predicted proteins | sample MGYA00511261_ERZ773168 | MGnify/ENA primary metagenome ERZ773168 (study PRJEB29015, sample SAMEA2737855) | human gut metagenome | biome: human gut; feature: human-associated habitat; material: faeces | place: China | collected 2012 ... | reverse complement strand
ACGTGGACATCATCCTGCAGTCCACCGGCCGCGACGGCAAGAAGGACATCAGCTTTACCTGCGCTGAGGGCGAAGCCGACCTGGCCATGCGCGTGCTGAAGGAGAGCGCACACTTCCACGACGTGAGCGTGGACACCACCTGCGCTAAGGTCTCCATCGTGGGTGCCGGCATGCAGAGCCACAGCGGCGTTGCCTCCAAGATGTTCGAGGCACTGTCCAACAACAACATCAACATCAAGATGATCTCCACCAGCGAGATCAAGATCTCCTGCATCATCAACCGTGAGGATGCCGACAAGGCTGTCAGCTCCATCCACGACATGCTGTTCGATTGATCTTAAAATAGCCTGAACTGCCGCCGCACTGTTTCTTTTGGAAACGGTGTGGCTTTTTTGTTGCACTTTTTGCGGAAAATTATTATACTGATAGAAAACGGACGAACAGGGCGGGGGAGCAGCATGGAACAGCAGACGACGGCACAAAAACAGATGTCACTGCGCGCAAAGGCCACCGGGTGGCTTGCGGCCATTTTGCTGGTGACCCTGATCTCTATCGGCATTGCCACGGCGGTGGGTCAGTGGACCGTGAAGGCCTTCGACACCCTGCTGGAGGATAACGCTGCCTGCTACGCCGTGCAGGATGCCATCAAAGAGGAGACCCGCGCCTTCGAGCACTATGTGCGGGAACCCTCGCAGGAGAGCAGTCAGACCTTTGCCGATGCCTGCGCGGCGGCGGAAGAAAGTCTTGCCGCTTTGCCCTTCGACTACGCCAAGATCGGCGAGGACCGCTATGCCCGCACCTGGAGCCTGCGGCAGGGCTATGCGGGCTACCAGAAGGCGCGGGACGCCTTCCTGCAGCTGGCCCCCTCGGCGGAAGACTATGTGGAGCGGATGTACGCTGTGATGGACCAGCAGGACTATCTGGCCGAGTATGCCCTGCGGCTGACCCAGGCCACCCTGGAGCAGGAGAACACCACCTACAGCAGCCATGCCACCCGGCTGCAGCGGCTGCCGTGGCTCTACTTCGGGCTGCTGGCGGCGGCGGTGGCACTGATGCTTCTGCTCATCCGGGTGCTGAACCGGGCCGTGGTGCAGCCGCTGCTGCGGCTGGCGCAGGCGTCCCGCAGCATTGCGGGCGGCGACTACACCGGCGCGGACCTGCCGATGCACAGCGGCGACGAGGTGGGCCAGCTCACCGGCACCTTCAACCGCATGAAGCACGCCATGGCGGAACACCTCTCCACCCTGAACGCCCTGCACCGGGAGGAGGTGCGGAATCTGGCGCTGGAAAAGGACCTGGAACACACCCGGCTGGAAGTGCTGAAAAGCCAGGTGAACCCGCATTTTCTGTTCAACACCCTGAACATGATCTCCTGTATGGCCCGGCTGGAAGATGCGTCCACTACCGACCAGATGATCGTGCACCTGGGCAGCCTGTTCCGGCACAACCTGCGCACCAAGCAGCAGGAAGTGACGCTGGAAGAAGAACTGGACGGGCTGGAAGACTACATCTACCTGCAGCAGATGCGCTTTGACGGGCGCATCACCGTGGAAAAGAAGATCGAAGCCGACCCGGCGGCGGTGCGGCTGCCGTCCTTCACCCTGCAGCCCATCGTGGAAAACGCCTTCTCCCACGGGCTCAAGTCCTGCGAGGAAGGCGGGCGCATCCTGCTGCGGGGCTGGATGCAGGGCCGCACCCTGATCCTCACTGTGGCAGACAACGGCAGGGGCATGACCCCGGCGGAGCTGGACGCCCTGCAGGAAAAGATCGCCCAGAGCGAGCGCACCGGCCGCAGCATCGGGCTGGGCAACATTTCCCGCCGCATTACCATGCTGTACCCGGAGGGCCGGATGCAGGTCTTCAGCCGGGAAGGGCACGGCACGGTGATCCGGTTCGAGATCCCGCAGGATGACCGAGAGGAGGATGGTTCGCATGAAGTGTAAGCTGCTGGTGGCGGAAGATGAGCTGATCGAGCGCAAGGTGCTGTGCAAGACGCTGCAGAAGTACCTGGGCGACCTTATCACCCTGTATGAAGCGAAGAACGGCCGGGAAGCCATCGAAATTTTTGAGCGGGAAGCCCCGCAGGCGGCCATTCTGGATATCGAGATGCCCGGTGCCAACGGGCTGGAAGTGGCACGCAAAATTCGTGAAACGGATAAGAACTGTGCCATCCTGTTCCTCACCGGCTATGATAAGTTTGCCTATGCGCGGCAGGCCATCTCGGTGCGGGCGCTGGACTACCTGCTCAAGCCCTACAACGAGCAGGAGCTGGTGTTTGCGGTGGAGGAGGCCATCCATCAGGTGACGGCCCGGCCCACGCGGCCCAGCCGCCCGGCCCCGGCATCCGCCCCGGCCCCGGTGCGCCGGGAGGAAGACGAAGATGTGCGCACCACCATCATCCGGGCCGAGATCGGCAACTTTATCGAGAACCACTACCGGGAGGACATCTCCATGCAGGACGCGGCAGCAGCTCTGCGCTACTCGGACGCTTACTTCTGCAAGCTGTTCAAGCAGTGCTTCAAGGTAAATTTTTCGGCCTACCTGAACGAGTACCGGGTCAAAAAGGCCCAGCAGCTCATCCGGGATTCCCGCCTGAGCCTGAAAGACGTGGGCACGGCGGTGGGCTATGCGGACGCCAACTACTTCACCCGGGTGTTCAAGCGGCTCACCGGGCAGACGCCTTCCGAGTACCGGACGGCGGCGGCAGAGCAGAGCATCCAATAAAATGATTTTGTGCAAAATGACCGGGAGCGGACTGAGTGATCAGCCTGCTCCCGGTTTACTTTTTGCCAGTTTCTTTCGTCCGTACAGCACGAAATTTGTACTTGGATACAACAAAGACAAAATCGTGCTGGCTTTCGCAAAAAATTCCCGTTTCGAAAAAATTCACAGCTTGTTAAAATAAAAACATGAAAGAATGCGAAAAAGCGAAAAGAGAGGATGCAATTCATGAAAAGAAGAACGTTTCTGTCGCTGATGGGCGCGGCGGCACTGACAAGCGGCGCGATGCTCACCGGCTGCGGCGTCGGCTCCGATGACGACCGCAAGATCGTGCGCATCGGTCATGTGCAGTCCCAGACCCACCCGGATCACCTGGGCCTGGAAGCGTTTGCCGACCACATCAATGAAAAGCTGGGAGATAAGTACCGTGTGGAGGTCTACCCCAGTGAGTTGCTGGGCTCCCAGACCGAAATGGTGCAGCTGACCCAGACCGGTGCTATCGACTTCGTGGTGGCATCCACCGCCATCATGGAGACCTTCAGCGCCAAATACCAGATCTTCAACCTGCCTTACCTGTTCTCCAGCGTGGAGGCGTACCACGAGGCCATGGACGACCCCGAGGTGACGGACCCCATCTTCAAGACCACTTCCAAGGCCGGTCTGGAGACGGTGGCCTGGCTGGACGCAGGCACCCGCAACTTCTACACCATCAAGACCCCCATCAACCAGCCCTCCGACCTGAAGGGCCTGAAGATCCGCGTGCAGCAGTCACCCACCAACGTGGAGATGATGCGTCTGCTGGGCGGCACCGCCACCCCCATGGGCTTCGGTGATGTGTACACCGCCCTGCAGGCCGGCATCCTGGATGGTGCCGAGAACAACGAGCTGGCCCTGACCGATAACGGTCACGGCGATATCTGCAAGTATTACTCCTACGATATGCATCAGATGGTGCCGGACCTGCTGGTGGCGAACTATGCTTTCCTGGAGGGCCTCAGCGACGAGGAGCGCGCCATCTTCAATGAGGGCTTCGAGATCGTCAAGCAGGTCGAGCAGGGCGCCTGGGAGGACGCTGTAGCCGAGGCCAAGGATAAGGCCGAGAACGAGCAGCACGTCAACTTTATTTACCCGGACACTGCTCCGTTCCAGGAGGCAATGGCCCCCCTGCACGACTCTGTGCTGGCCGCAAACCCGGAGCTGCAGCCCATTTACGACCTGATCCAGCAGCATAACGCGGCCAACACCGCAGACTGAGGAGGAGCATCATGGAAAAACTGAGAAATACCCTGAACAAGGTGCTCAACCTGCTGGCAGGCCTGAGCATGACCGTCATGGTGGTGCTGACCACCTATCAGGTCATCGTCCGTTACGTCTTCAATTCGCCCTCCACCTGGTCGGAAGAACTGGTGGGTTACCTGTTCGGCTGGAGCACCATGCTGGGCGCGACCATCGTCTCCGGCGAGCGCGGCCACATGAACATCCCCGTGCTGGTGGACCGCTTCAACCCCACCATGCGCAAGGTCTTCCACATCTTTGCCGAGGTCATCGCCTTCATCTTCTCCGCCGCCATTCTGGTGTTCGGCGGCTTCCAGGTGTCCAAGCTGGCCATGGGCCAGCAGACATCCTCGCTGGGTGTGGCCGTGGGCGTGTTCTACTGGGTCATGCCCATCTGCGGTGTGATCATTCTGATCTACTCCGTGCTCAACATCATCGGCATTGCCAACGGCTCCATCAGTCTGGATACCCCGGAGGATGCAGACTTCGCCAAGGTGGAAGCTGAAATGGCTGCCGAAGCTGATAAAGATAACAAGGAGGACTAAGCTGTGGCAATTCAAGCATTACTCGTTATTCTGGCAGTCCTGCTGGTTCTGCTGTTCCTCGGTGTCCCTATTTCGTACGCCATTGCGGTTTCTTCTCTGACCGCCATCCTCTCGTCCATTGACCTGAACGTTGCCGTGCTGACCGCTGCCCAGCGCACCTTCGTCGGCATGAGCAAGTTCAGCCTGACGGCGATCCCGTTCTTCATTCTGGCCGGCAACATCATGAATCAGGGCGGCATTGCAAAGCGTCTGGTCGATTTCGTCATGGCCATTCTGGGCAAGCTGCCCGGCGCGCTGCTGGTGACCAACATCGGCACCAACGCCCTGTTCGGCGCTATTTCCGGTTCCGCTTCCGCTGCTGCTGCGGCCGTCGGTTCCATGATCCGCGATGGTGCCGAGGAGCAGGGCTATGACCCCGCCGTCACCGCCGCCACCAACGCCGCATCCTCCTGCTCCGGCCTGCTGATCCCGCCGTCCAACGCCCTGATCACCTACTCTCTGGCTTCCGGCGGCACGTCTGTTGCTGCCCTGTTCATGGCCGGTTACATCCCCGGCATCATCTGGGCCCTGTGCTGCTGCGTGGTGGGCGTGCTGCTGGCGGTCAAGCTGGGCTATAAGGGCACCCCGGGCAAGTTCGACTGGAAGAACCTGGGCGTGTGCACCCTGCGCGCCCTGCCCAGCCTTTCGCTGATCATCGTGGTCATCGGCGGCATCATCGGCGGCGTGTTCTCCGCCACCGAGGGCTCGGCCATCGCCGTTGTCTATGCGCTGATCCTGGCTTTCTGCTACCGCTCCATCAACCTCAAGAGCCTGTGGAAGATCATTGTGGACTCTGCCAAGATGTCCGGCATGGTGGTCTTCCTGGTGGGCGTTTCCAACATTCTGGGCTGGGTCATGGCCTTCCTGCAGATCCCGGACGCTGTGGCGGCCGCTCTGCTGAGCCTGACCAGCAACAAGTACATCATCCTGCTCATCATGAACGTGATCCTGCTGGTGTCCGGCACCTTCATGGACGTGACCCCGGCTATCCTGATCTTCACCCCGCTGTTCCTGCCCATCTGCCAGAGCTTTGGCATGAGTACCATCCAGTTCGGTCTGATCCTCGTGTATAACCTTTGCATCGGCAACATCACCCCGCCCGTCGGCAACGCGCTGTTCGTCGGCATCAAGGTGGGCCGCACTTCGCTGTCCAAGGTCATGCCGTACATGCTCATGTACTATGTGGCCATCATCGGCGGCCTGCTGCTGGTCACCTTCATCCCCGCAGTGTCTACTGCACTGCCGCAGGCAATGGGTCTGATGTAAAACAGATATCATCCTTTTCTTCTCCGTGGGCGGTGCCTTGCAAAAGGCACCGCCCTTTTCCATACCGCTTGCACAAAGAAGGCAAAATGCGCTATACTACAAGGGCAAAGGGGGAGTGCATCATGCGCAGACGGACATTTCTGGCCGGGGCGGGCCTTGCGGCGCTGCAGCTGGCAGGCTGCGGCACCGCACCGCAGACGGTGCCGGACTACGTGCTGACCTATGCCGACAACCAGCCCTCTGACTATCCAACCACCCAGGGTGCGCAGTATTTCGCCGACCTTGTGCGGGAGCGCACCGGGGGCAAGGTGGTCATTCAGGTAAAGGCCGACGGCGAGTACGGCACCGAGCAGGAGGTATGGCAGCAGCTGGCCATCGGCGGGGTGGACTTTGCCCGGCTTTCGCTGTCCGTCCTCACCGACGATCTGCCCAAGCTGAATGTGCTGATGCTGCCCTACATCTACCGGGATGCCGGCCATATGTGGCGGGTGCTGGACGGGGACATTGGCGAAGAATTTCTGCAGGCTTTCGCCGAGGGCGGCTGCGTGGGCCTGAGCTGGTACGACGCCGGGGCCCGGTCGTTCTATTCCCGCCAGCCCATCCGCAGCCTTGCGGACCTTGCGGGCAAGACGGTCCGCGTGCAGGATTCGCCGGTCATTCTGGAAATGATTCGGCTGCTGGGCGCGGTGCCGGAAACCACCGCCTACAGCGATGTCTATGCAGCGTTCCAGACGGGGCAGATCGACGCGGCCGAGAACAACTGGCCGGCCTACTACTCTATGGACCACTACAAGGTGGCGCGGTATTACACGCTGGACGAGCACAGCCGCGTGCCGGAGATCCAGCTGGCCAGCGGCAGCACCTGGACGAAGCTGCCGACAGAGTACCGCGAAACGCTGCGGGAGTGCGCGCGGGAGTCAGCGCAGTATGAGCGCGGGCTCTGGGCGCAGGAGGAGACGGCGGCCCGCCAGAAGGCGCTGGACGCCGGCTGCCGCGAGATCACCCTCTCGGACGAAGAACTGGAGCGCTTCCGCACATTGGTGCAGCCGCTGTATGCACAGTTCTGCGCCGCCTATCTGCCGCTGGTGGAGGAAATCCAGCAGGAGTAAGCCGAAACTTACCCGGACGGGGCGATTTTTGTCCGCGGGGTAAAAACAGCTTTCTTGCAAAAGTAGATAAATTTCACGGGGCAGAAAGACGGTTTTTTGTTGGCTGCGCGGAGATTTTTACAAATGCCCTTAATCATATTGACATAGTGGGGAATGGGGTGTAAACTACCAGCAATGGGCCGGAACGGCCCGGAACAAAAACTGCAGGGAGGAAACGGTCATGATGTGTTGTCGCGCAATGTGTTGTTGTTCTGCGAACGCTTCCCGGACCGGCTGCCTTGCAAACGGGCGTGCATTCTGAGCATGTCCCGCAGCGCTGCACAAAGGGTGCAGCCCGAAGGTCGTCAACTGCCTGGAAGCTTGCATAGGGCTTCCGGGCTTTTTGTTTTGGCCTTCGCAGTATCAGGATAACAAGGAGGGGGTCCGGCAATGGACTGGAATGCGATCCAGCAATATTTGCCGCTTTATCAGAAAGCCGCCGTGCTCACCCTGCGGCTGGGCGTCGCAGGCATCATCTTTGCCATCGTCATCGGCCTTGTGTGCGCGGTGATCCAGTATGACAAAATTCCCGTGCTGCGGCAGATCGTGGGGGTGTACATCCAGCTTTCCCGCAACACACCGCTGCTGGTGCAGCTGTTCTTCATCTACTACGGCCTGCCCAAAGTGGGCATCCGTACCAACGCCGAGATCTGCGGCATCGCGGGTCTGGCCTTCCTGGGCGGCAGCTACATGGCCGAAGCATTCCGCAGCGGCCTGGAAGCCATCGAACCCATCCAGACCGAGAGCGCCTACAGCCTGGGCATGGACCGCTGGCAGGCTATGCGGTACGTCATTCTGCCGCAGGCCATGTCCACCAGTATGCCGGCCTTCATGGCGAACGTCATCTTCCTGCTCAAGGAGACCAGTGTGTTCAGCGCGGTCAGCCTGATGGACCTGATGTTCACGGCCAAGGACCTCATCGGCATGTACTCCAAGACCATCGAGTGCCTGTTTTTGCTGGTGGTGTTCTACCTCATCATTCTGCTGCCGGTGTCCATCGTGGGCAGCCTGATCGAAAGGAGGCTGCGCTATGCTGGATTTGGGTCTTGACGTCCTGTTCAAGGGCAAAAACCTGGCCCGTCTGCTGGGCGGTCTGGGCGTTGCGCTCAAGATCAGTGCCACCTCGGTGCTCATCAGCCTGCCGCTGGGCATCCTGCTGGGCGTGCTGATGACCTTCCGCAGCCCCATCATCAAGGCGATTTTGCGGCTGTATCTGGAGTTTATCCGCATCATGCCGCAGATGGTGCTGCTGTTCCTCGTCTACTTCGGCACCACCCGCGCCTTTGGCTGGAACCTTTCCGGCGAGACGGCGTCGGTCATCGTGTTCGTGCTGTGGGGCACTGCAGAAATGAGCGACCTTGTGCGCGGTGCGCTGATCGCCATCCCGAAGCACCAGTACGAAAGCGCTGAAGCGCTGGGCATGAGCCGCGCGCAGACCTACTGGTACATTATCATCCCGCAGACGGTGCGCCGCCTGATCCCGCTGTCCATCAACCTGATCACCCGCATGATCAAGACCACCAGTCTGGTGCTGATGATCGGCGTGGTGGAGGTGATCAAGGTGGCTCAGCAGATCATCGAAGCCAACCGCACCGCCAGCCCCAACGCCGCTTTCGGCATTTATCTCACGGTTTTCGTGTTATATTTCTTTGCCTGCTGGCCCATCAGCCTGCTGGCAAGCTACCTCGAGAAGAAATGGAAGTGACCGCACATGGCAGAACCTATTTTGACTGTTGAACATCTGATCAAGGCTTATGGTGAGACCCCGGTGCTGGACGACATCAGCTTTGCCGTCAAGCCCGGCGAGGTCATCGTGGTGGTCGGCCCTTCCGGCTGCGGCAAGAGCACCCTGCTGCGCTGTCTGAATGGCCTGGAACCCACCCAGAGCGGCCGCGTCCGGCTGGGCAATGAAACGGTCGCCTACGGCGGCAAGAACCTGACCCAGCTGCGCCAGCGCATCGGCATGGTGTTCCAGAGCTATGAGCTGTTCCCGCACCTGACCGTGCTGGATAACATCCTGCTGGCCCCCACCAAGGTGCAGAAGCGCCCGAAGGACGAGGTGCAGAAGGAAGCCGAAGCCCTGCTGGACCGCGTGGGTCTGCTGGCCAAGAAAAACAGCTACCCCCGCGAGCTTTCCGGCGGCCAGAAGCAGCGCGTGGCCATTGCCCGCGCCCTCGCCACGCGGCCGAAATACCTCCTGTGCGACGAGGCCACCAGCGCCCTCGACCCGAACACCACGCAGTCGATCCTCCGGCTGCTCAAGGAGATCAACCAGACGCTCGGCGTGACGATCGTCGTCATCACGCACGAGATGCGCGTCATCGAACAGATCTGCAAGCGCGTGGCCGTCATCGACCAGAGCTGCATCGCCGAGATCGGCAACGTCAGCGACGTGTTCACACATCCGAAGTCCGACATCGCCAAGGCGCTCATCCTCCCGAAGAGCCCGGCTGAAAACCTCCCGCCGTGCACGGGCAAGCGTCTGCGCCTCGTCTTCGACGGCAGCTGCTCCAACGAACCGGTCATCTCGCGCATCACGCTCGAGTGCCACGTGCCGGTGAACATTCTCTTCGCCGACACCCGCATCGTTGAGGGCAGCATCTACGGCCACATGGTCATCGACCTGCCCGACGATCCGCAGCAGTTCCACGATGTGCTGCGCTGGCTCGATCACAACCATATCTCTTATCTACAGGAGGATTGAAGTCATGTCTGATCTGCTCATTAAGCTCTGGCAAAACGGCATCTTGCAGCTCGGTATCTGGGAGACCATTTACATGACGCTCATCTCCACGTTCTTTGCCTATCTCATCGGCCTGCCGGTCGGCCTCATCCTGCGCATGACCGACCGCGACGGCATCCATCCCATTGGCTGGCTCAACCGCACGCTCGGCATCATCGTCAACGCCCTGCGCAGCATCCCGTTCATCATTCTCATGGTCGCCATGCTGCCGGTGGCAAAGTTCGTCGTCGGCACCAGCCTCGGCAACCGCGCCGTGATCGTGACGCTCATCATCGCCGCCGCACCGTATGTGGCGCGCATGGTCGAGTCCGCCGCCAAGGAGGTGGACGCCGGCGTCATCGAGGCCGCGCAGTCCATGGGCGCGTCCACGTTCCGCATCATCTGGAAGGTCATCATCCCGGAGGCCAAGCCCGCACTCATCACCGGCGCCGTCATCTCCACCGTGACCATCCTTGGCTACTCCGCCATGGCCGGTACGATCGGCGGCGGCGGCCTCGGCCAGATCGCCATCACTTACGGCTACCAGAAGTACGACGATCAGATCGTCTGGCTGTGCGTGGCGCTGACGATCATCATCGTGCAGATCCTGCAGGAATTCGGCATGTACATCGCCCGCCGCACCGACCGGCGCGCCCACACCTGACAGGAGGCACCGCTCATGCATCTACATTATCCCGCGCTGCTGCGCGTAAACATCCGGCGCGGACGAATGTGCCGCTGCCAAACCGCACATCCTAACATCCGTAACCACACAAATTCTAAAATCAAAATATAAAGGAGAAACAACCATGAAAAAGATCACGTCCCTCATCCTCGCCCTCGTGCTGACGTTCTCGCTCGTCGCACTGAGTGCCTGCGGCAGCAAGACCACCGACGACAAGACCACCGCCTCTGCCGATGACAAAGTCATCACCGTCGGCGCCAGCGCCACCCCGCACGCCGAGATCCTCGAGCAGGTCAAGCAGGCCCTCGCCGACGAAGGCTACGAGCTCAAGATCGTCACCTATGACGACTATGTCCTGCCGAACCAGGCCCTGGCCGACGGCACGCTCGACGCAAACTACTTCCAGCACAAGCCCTACCTCGACAGCTTCAACGCCAAGAACGGCACCAACCTCGTCTCTGTCGGCACCATCCACTATGAGCCGTTCGGCATCTACGGCAACGGCGTCACCGACCTGAAGGATCTCGCCAAGGGCGCGACCATCATCATCCCGGCCGACGACAGCAACGAGACCCGCGCCCTGTTCCTGCTCCAGCAGGAGGGCCTGATCAAGCTCCCCGATGACGCGGACGCCGCCAAGGGCGTGAGCACGCTCGACATCGTTGACGATGGCGGCTACAACATCGTCACCGTGCAGGCCGACACCGTCCCGGCCCAGCTCAAGAACGCCGCTGCCGGCTCCATCGCCGTCATCAACGGCAACTACGCTCTGGCCGCCGGCCTGAAGATCAGCGACGCGCTCGCCTCCGAGGACGCCAACGGTGCCGCTGCCCAGACCTACGCCAACATCATCGCCGTGCGCGCCGGCGAAGAGAACAGCGCCAAGACCCAGGCCCTGCTCAAGGCCCTCAAGACCGACGCCGTGAAGCAGTACATCGCCGAGACCTACAACGGCGCTGTCGTCGCGAGCTTCTAAGCATCCCCCTCTCTTTTGAAAAACGCACGAATCCCCCGGCTGCCGCCGGGGGATTTTCGCACCTGTCAGGAGGCGTTACGGGCATAGCTGTTGTCGACGAGGCGGTCAAAGTCCACCCAGTCGGCGTGTTCGAGCACGCCGGCCGTCTCCATGACGGTCTCAAGCCGCTCAAGGGACGAGCGCGTCATGACCGGCGTGGCGTTCCAGGCGTCGATGTCCTTGTAGCGCTGCACGACCTGCGTGAGCACAGGCACACTCGTGTCCGGGAACTGCGGGGCGATGATCCCGGCGGTCTCCGCCGCGTCGTGCTCCGCGATCCATTTCTGCGCGCGGGCGACGGCATTGGTGAAGCGCTGCACGATGTCCGCGTGGTCCTTCATGTACGCCTGCGAGGCAAAGTAGGCCGTATACGGGATCTCGCCGCTCTCCTGCCCGACGGACGCAAGGATGTACCCCTTGCCCGCCTGCGCGACCTCGGTGGCCGTCGGCTCAAAGAGCGTGACAAAGTCGCCGTTTCCGCCGGTGAAGGCCCCGGCCATCATGTTGAACTGCACGGTCGTGTCCACGGTCGCATCCGTGCCGGGGACGACACCGTTTTGCCGCATGACGTATTCGAGCGTCATCTCCGGCACGCCGCCCGCGCGGCCGCCGATGACGGTCTTGCCACGCAGCAGCTCCCAGCTGAAGGGCACATCCTCACGCCCGACGAGAAACGACCCGTCGCGCTTCGTGAGCTGGCCGAACACGACCGGGTAATCGTCCTTGCCCTGATTGTAGACGTAGATGCACGCCTCCGGCCCGGCGAGACCGATGTCCGCCTGCCCGGTGAGCACCGCCGTCATGACCTTGTCGGCGCCGCCGCCGTTGGTCAGCTCGATATTCAGCCCTTCATCGGCGAAAAAGCCCTGCTCCAGCGCCACGTACTGCGGCGCGTAGAACACCGAATGTGTCACTTCGCTCAGGCGGACGGTGGCCGTCTCCTGCTTGCCGCAGGCGCACAAAACCACCAGCATCAGCGCCGCCAGAACCCCACAAAGAAACCGTTTCATTGCGTCACTCCCAACCGATTTTTGGAAAATTTCTCCAGCCACAGCACCAGCTGATACATCACGACGGCCGCCACCGCGAGCACGAGGACGGTCGCCATCACAAGGTCCATGTTGAACACCTGCGACCCGTAGACGATCAGATAGCCGAGGCCGGCTTTGGAGACCAGAAATTCGCCCATGATCACGCCGACCCACGACAGGCCGACGTTCACGCGCAGTGTATTGAAGAGCGTGGCGTAGTTGGCCGGGATGACCAGCCGCCACAGGATCTGATGCCGGGTCGCGCCGAGCGTCTGCATCAGGCGGATCTTCTCCCGGTCCGTGGACAGGAAGCCGACATGCATATTCAGGATCGTGACAAAGACCGAGATCGCGATCGTCATGGCAATGATCGACTCGGTGCCTGCGCCGATCCAGACGATGAACACCGGGCCGAGCGCTGTTTTCGGCAGCGCGTTGAGCACGACCAAATACGGGTCGAGCACGCGCGAGAGCAGCTCGCTCCACCACAGACCGATGGCGATGAGCGTGCCGAGCAGCGTCCCGAGCACGAAACCGACCACGACCTCCAGGCACGACGTGCCGATGTGCAGCCACAGCTCCCCGGAAGCCTGCAGGCCCACGAGCGTATGCACCACGCGCGACGGGCTGCTGACGATGAAGGCGTCCACCCAGCCGAGCCGCGCCGAGAGCTCCCACAGGCCGAGAAACACGGCCAGCAGCAAAATCTGCAGCGCCAGCACGAGCCGACGACGGCGGCGCTGCGCGCGCAGATAGGCCGCGCGTTGCGGGGAGGGCGATCGTTCAGACATTGACATCCAGCTCCTCCCATATTTGATTGAACAGCGTCTGAAACTCCGGCCGGCTGCGCCGCTCAAGCGGCGGAACGGTGCGCAGCGCGCCGAGGTCGTGGATGGCCTTGACGGTCGCGGGCCGGTGCGACAGGACGACGATGCGGTCCGAGAGGCTGATGGCCTCGGAAATATCGTGCGTGACGAGCAGGGCCGTCTTATGCTCGCGGCGGATGATCTGCGAAATATCGCCCGAGACGGCCAGCCGCGTCTGATAATCCAGCGCGGAAAACGGCTCGTCGAGCAACAGCACATCCGGCGATGTGGCCAGCGTGCGGATGAGCGCACAGCGCTGGCGCATCCCGCCGGAGAGCTGATTGGGCAGCTTGCGCGCAAAGCCCGCGAGCTGATACTGCTCGAGCAGATCGTGCACGCCGTCGCGGCGCGCGGGCGTGTTCTCGTGCCGGACCTCCAGCCCGAGCGTCACGTTGCCCCAGATGGTGCGCCAGTCAAAGAGCTGGTCGCGCTGGGGCATGAGCCCCGCCTTGCCCGTCGGGGCGCGCACGGGCTCCCCGTCGACCAGCACCTCCCCGCCCGACGGATGCTCGATGCCGGCGATGAGCGCCAGCAGCGTGGATTTGCCGCAGCCGGACGGCCCGACGATGCTCACAAACTCCCCGTCGGCCACGCCGAAGGTCACATCCCGCAGCGCCGCCACTTCCCCGTCCGGCGCCTGATAGGTCATGGCGGCCCGGCGCAGCTCGATTTTCATGGCGTCTCCCCCTTTGCTTGCGCCAAATCGCTTTCTCCTCAGTGTATGCCCAAGGCGCATGGTGCGTGCAAAGCACGAAAAAGCACGCATCCGCAAGATGCGTGCCCTTTCTGTCTTCTGTTTTCATCCGCTTACGCCGTCGCCTTCATCGCGCGCTGGAGCACGGACCGCAGCGACTGATTGTGCGACCGGCAGATGCGCCCGAGCCGGTAGAGGCAGGCCGGGTCACGCGTGATGTGGTTCACGCCCCAGTCGCACGTCAGCGTGGCCTGAAAGCCCATGTCGCGCAGGACGGTGTCCGTCAGATCGCCGTACTTGCCGTAGGGATAGGCAAACGTGTCCGGCGTGCGACCGGTGTGCTCCGCGAGCTCATCCTGCAGGCGCTGGAGGTCTGCGCGCAACAGCTCCGTATAGGCCGCGTCCGACTCGCCCCGGTTCTGCATGCAGCCGTGCCGCTCGGACGTGTAGGCGTGCAGGTTATACGAGTGGTTCTGCACCTCGACGAGGCCGGTGTCGAGCATCTCATTGAGCTGGTCCCATGTGACGTGTGCATAGTCGATGCTCTTGCTCGGCCACTCGGTGAAATCGTCCGTATTGCGTCCCAGGAGCGAGAGGACGATCCGTGCCGAATACTGCTGCAGCAGCGGCAGAACATAGACGTAATTATTATAGTATCCGTCATCGAAGCTGAGGATGATGGGCTTTTCCGGCAGCGGCGTGCCGTCGCGCACGTAGGCAATGAGGTCGGCCATGACGATCGTCGTGTAGCCGTTGTCGGCCAGCCATTTCAGGTCCGCCTCAAACTCCCACGGCTGGATGGCGTCCTTGCCGGATTTGTTAGGCTTCACCTCGTGATACATGATGATCGGCAGCAGCACGGGATCGGCCGCAGCATCGGTCTCCCCGGCGGCATAGGCCGCGAATGGGCAGAACACGAACAGCACCGACAGCACCACGGCCATCACGCGCTGGGGAACCGGCAGCGCCTGGCGCACAGCACCCATCTCCTCTCGTTGGAATCGGGATTAGTGTGTGCCATGCGCCGGAAATCATGCGCGCCCCGCGCGCTTTTCTGCCGCGCGCTGCACACATTTGACGAGTTCGACGACCGGGATGACCAAAACCGCGAGCCCCATGGCCACGGCGTACTCGGCGGCGGAGATGGCCGTGAAATCAAACGCATCGGCCAGAAACGGCACATAGATGCACAGCGTCGTGAGCGCAAGGCTTGCCGCGGCCGCGCCGACGAGCGTCCAGTTGGGCGTGCGCAGCGTGAAGATGCTCGCCCGGTGCGCGCGCATATTGAAGCTGTGGAAAATCTCCGCCATGCTCAGGGTCAGAAACGCCATGGTCGTGCCGTCGGGCGAATTTGTGAGCGTCCAGACGCCGTACTCCATGTAATGGCCGATGAAAAACGCCGCCAGCGTCAGGATCGCACACATGACGCCCTGATACACACAGTCGAAGCCGACGCCGTGGGCGAAAATGCTCTCGCGCGCGCTGCGCGGCGGGCGGGACATGACGTCCGGCTCCGCGCGCTCCATGCCGAGCGCGAGCGCCGGAAAGCAGTCGGTCAGGAGGTTGATCCACAGCAGGTGCACCGGCTCGAGGATCGTGAAGCCGAGCATCGTCGCAACGAAAATGCTCAGCACCTCGCTCATGTTCGAGCCGAGCAGGAATTTGATCGCACGCTGGATGTTGTCATAAATGCGGCGGCCCTCTTCGACCGCGCCGACGATGGTGGCGAAGTTATCGTCGGCAAGCACCATGTCGGCCACATTTTTCGTCACGTCCGTGCCGGTGACGCCCATGCCGATGCCGATGTCCGCCGCGCGGATGCTCGGCGCGTCATTGACGCCGTCGCCGGTCATGGCGGTGACGAAGCCGGGATCCCGCCAGGCCTTGACGATGCGGGTCTTGTGCTCCGGCTGTACGCGGGCATAGACGCTGATGTGCTGCAGGCGGCGGGC
>ERZ773168.2054-NODE-2054-length-16021-cov-7.457911_pt1 | contig 16021 bp, 11 predicted proteins | sample MGYA00511261_ERZ773168 | MGnify/ENA primary metagenome ERZ773168 (study PRJEB29015, sample SAMEA2737855) | human gut metagenome | biome: human gut; feature: human-associated habitat; material: faeces | place: China | collected 2012 ... | reverse complement strand
AGAACTGCTGGTCCGCCGTAAACTGCGGCCAGACCTGGGTGACAAATGGTTTCAAAGGATTCGTACCTCAATAAATGGGTGGCAATTCTTGTAGAGGGCTGCGTCCCCGACGCCCCGCGGGCGGATGCAAGCATCCGCCCCTACGAGGGTTGGCTTCCCCCTCGGGGGGAAGCTGTCCGCGAAGCGGACTGATGAGGGCGAAGTTGCCGGGCATTACCCGCAAACGGATTGCCGAGGACAGCTTGCCCCTCATCCGGCCCTGCGGGGCCACCTTCCCCCAAGGGGGAAGGCTTTATGGGTTACAGCTTATGAATTTCTTCCAGCAGCTGGCCGACAATATCGCCCTTCAGCATACGGATCTTCTCGCCGCGGATGAAAAGCAGGGCCTCGTCCTTACCGCCGGCAATGCCGATGTCGGCGTCGGATGCCTCGCCGGGGCCGTTGACAACACAGCCCATAATAGCGATCTTGAGCGGCTTCTTAAAGCCCTCGTCCCGCAGACGCGCCTCGACCTCGTTGGCGATCTCGATCATCGGGTACTGGGTGCGCCCACAGGTCGGGCAGCTGATGATCTCGGGACCGGCGACGGCGTAGCCCGCCGCGCGCAGGATGTCATACCCGGCATAGACCTCGTTCTCGGGTTCATCGGTCAGACTGACGCGCAGCGTATCGCCGATGCCCTCCATCAGCAGACCGCCGATGCCCATACCGGACTTGATGAGGCCCATGCGGTTGCCGCCGGCCTCGGTCACGCCGACGTGCAGGGGGTAGTCCGTCTGGCCGGCCAGCAGACGGTATGCCGCCATCATGCGGGGCACGTTGCTGGATTTGATCGAAATAACGATATTATCAAAGTCGTATTTTTGCAGCAGCCGCACATGGTACATGGCGCTCTCCACCATGGCCTCGGGCACGGGAGCGCCGTACTTGGCCAGGATGTGCTTTTCGAGGCTGCCGCCGTTGACGCCGATGCGGATGGGCACATTTCTGGCGTTGCAGGCGTCGGCCACAGCCTTGACGCGGTCATCATCCCCGATGTTGCCGGGGTTGATGCGAATTTTGTCCGCACCGGCATCCAGCGCTGCAAGCGCGGCGCGGTAGTCAAAGTGGATGTCCGCCACAACGGGGATGTCCACCTTCTCTTTAATGGCAGCCACGACGGCGGCGTCCGCCGGGGTGGGCACGGTCACGCGGACGATCTGGCAGCCCGCCTTGGCGACGCGCTCTGCCTGGGCCACGTTGCCCGCAATATCCTTGACGGGCACATTCAGCATCGTCTGGACGGCAATGGGGTTCGTGCCGCCGATTTTAATGCTGCCGATCTTGACTTCCTTTTTTAATTGACGCTGCATCGTAGTTCTCCTTATAAGAATCGTGAAATATCGTGCATCGTGACCAGAATCATCAGCCACACCAGCGCCACCGTACCCGCCGTGTTGATCACGCCCTGCACGCGGGGCGGCACAGGATGGCCGGTCAGGCCCTCCCACGCAAGGAACAGCAGCTTGCAGCCGTCCAGCGCCGGGATGGGCAGCAGGTTAAAGATGCCGACGTTGATGGTCAGCAGAGCCAGCAGGGACAGTACCTCCCGCCAGCCGTAGTGCACGGCCTGGTTGACCGCCGACACCGTGCCGAGGGGGCCGGACAGTTCCTCCACGCCCACCTTGCCGGCGAGCAGGTCAAAAAAGCTGCCCAGAATAGCCCTGCTGTAGTAACTATACATATCGCAGGTCATGACAATGACGTGCCGCAGGTCCTTTTTCATCGGCTCAACGCGGAAATCCATGCCGTACAGCACATTGCCGTCCGCGTCGCGCGTCGGGGTGAAGGTCACATCCTGCAGCTCCAGGACCTCGCTGCCGCGCAGGACCACCACGTTGCAGGTTTCCTCCTCACCGGTGTAAAACATATCGGTTATGTCGTAGAGCGTCCAGCAGGGGTTGCTGCAAATCTGCAAAATCGTGTCGCCCTCCTGCAGGGCTGCGGAGCTTGTGGCGTTCTCGCTGAAATCCGCAATCGTCGTGCTGCCGACCTTGCCCATGGTAAGGACGAGCACCAACAGCACCGCGACGCCGAGGATAAAGTTCATCAGCGCACCGCAGAGCGTGACAAAAAAGCGCTGCCAGGCGGTGGCATCCTCAAATTTCTGGCCGCTGACGACCAGCGGGAAAAGCGTGGTTTTGCGGGGCTTCGGGGCGGGCGGCGGTGCGCTCTCCCCGCTCTCGTCCTCCTCGTTGTCCTCCTCGTCAGGCAGGGGGCTGAACAGATTATAGCCGCCCAGCGGCAGCAGGCGGACAGAATAGGTCGTTCCGTCACGGGTCGTGGACCACAGGCGCGGGCCAAAGCCGATGGAAAATTCCTCGACATGGATACCGCAATGGCGCGCCGCCATAAAGTGGCCCAGCTCATGCACCAGAATGACGCTGCTAAACACGAGCAGCGATGCCAGCCCGGTCAGCAATGCAGTCATAGGCACCTCACAAGTAAAGTATTGGACGTAGAGCTGTAGGGGCCGGGCATGCCCGGCCCGCGCGTGTATGGCAGGCAGGAGTCTGCCGGAAAGCTGAGGGCCGCACATGTGCGGCCCCTACCGGGCAGTTCCAATCAGATATGCGCCTCCACATAAGCGCGGGCCATGCGGTCACACTCGTGGACGTCGGCAAGCGTGTAGTCGCCGCCGAAGGAATCACTGTCGACGATGCCCTCGACCAGGCGGCCAATGTCCAGGAAGCCGATCTCGTCGCGCAGGAAGTGCGCAACGGCGGCCTCGTTCGCACCGTTGGCGGCGCAGGGGGCCAGACCGCCCTTGCGGATAGCCTTTTTGCAGGCTTTGAGGCAGCGGAAGGTCTCGTCGTCCGCCGTTGCAATGCTCAGCTTGGTCAGCGCGGTGAAGTCCAGCTCCGGCACGGGGCTGGGCAGGCGCTCGGGCCAGGTCAGCGCATACTGGATGGGAATGCGCATGTCGGGCACACCGAGCTGCGCAATGATCGAATGATCCGCAAACTGCACGGCGGAGTGGATGATGCTCTCACGCTGGACGACGATCTGAATCTTATCCTCGGGCAGACCGAACAGCCACGCGGCCTCGATCAGCTCCAGACCCTTGTTCATCAGGGTCGCAGAATCAATCGTGATTTTGGCGCCCATATTCCAGTTCGGGTGCTTGAGCGCGTCGGCCTTCGTCTTGGTGCGCAGCTGCTCGGTGGTCATGCCGAAAAACGGGCCGCCGGAGGCCGTCAGCAGGATCTTCTCCAGCGTTTTGGCGCTGTGCTGATCCTGCAAGCACTGGAAAATAGCGCTGTGCTCGCTGTCCACGGGCAGCAGGTGGACGCCGTGCTTTTTGACAGCATCGGTCACAAGATGGCCGCCCGTGACAAGGCTTTCTTTGTTGGCCAGCGCCAGATCGTGGCCGCTCTCAATCGCGGCCAGCGAGGCGTCGAGGCCCGCAATGCCGACAACGGCGTTCAGCACCGTGCCCGCGCCGTCCATACAGGCCAGTGCGCGCAGCCCCTCCGCGCCCTTGAGCAGCTTCGGCGCGTCGGCCTGCCCGGCCAGCGCGGCGGAGAGCTTGTCAAACGCGGCGGGGTCGGTGACGGCGACGTACTTCGGGTGGAACTCCGCGATCTGCGCCAGCAGCTTATCGACGCTGGAATTGGCGGACAGGCCGAACACCTCATAGCCGTGCATACGGCAGACGTCCAGGCTCTGGGTGCCGATGGAACCCGTGGAGCCCAAAAGTGTGATGACTTTACTCATTTTTACGATTCCTCACAGCAGATAGAAGAAGTAGCGTACCGCGATGGAAACAAAGGGCGCGATGAACATGACGCTGTCAAAGCGGTCCAGAATGCCGCCGTGCCCCGGGAAGATCGTGCCGTAATCCTTGATGCCGACCTGGCGCTTGACGGACGACGCAAACAGGTCACCCAGAATGCCCAGCACCGATGCCACGGCACCCATGCCCAGCAGCACCAGATAATGCTTCGGCTGCACCTGAATGCTGATGACGTTGTATTTGGCCGACAGCAGCGAGTAGACGAGCGTCAGCACACAGCCCGCAGCCATGCTGCCCAGCACGCCGCCCACAGCGCCCTCCACGGTCTTGTGGGGGCTGACGATAGGAGCCAGCTTGTGCCTGCCGAACGCACGGCCCGCAAAGTAGGCCGCGGTGTCGCCGCCCCAGGCAAAGCAGAGGATCAGCAGAATGAAATAAATTGCGTCATAGCGATATTCTGCGAAGGGCAGCATCCGCTTTAAGTGGATGAGCGAGTAGAAGCAGAACGTGATGACGCCCGAGAAGTAGACAAACCCCGTCAGCTTACCGAAATCCAGTGTTTTGACGTGAGCGATCTGACAGACGTTGTAGAACAGCACCGTCAAAAAGGCCGCGGGCAGCAGCAGGCCGCGCACCATCTGCAATGTGCTCAGCATGACCAGCAGCGTCAGCGGCACAGCGGCGGCATAGAGATACCACTGCTTTTTGCCAAAGCCCATAGCGGAAAAAACCTCATGGATGGCAATCAGGCAGACGGCACTTAATACCAAGTCAAACAGGAAGGTGTCAAAAAACGCCAGCACAACGGCCAAAACGCCCAGGCCGACAGCGGCGGTGATGATGCGGGTCTTCATAAACGGTGGTTTCCTTTCGCGGAATCGTTTTATTCAATGATGCAATAACAGCCTATGCGGGCGTGTCGCATGACATGCCCGCACAGGCTATCGTTCATGGAGAGATCAGACCTCCATGATTTCCTTGTTCTTGTCAGCGCAGGTGTCGTCGATCAGCTTGACATATTTGTCGGTCAGCTTCTGGGTCTCTTCCTCCAGCTTCTTCTGGTCGTCCTCGGTAAGCTCGCCGGCCTTCTTCATTGCCTTGAACTTGTCCATGGCGTCGCGGCGGATGTTGCGCACGGCAGTCTTGGCGTCCTCGCCCTGCTTCTTGACATCCTTGGTCAGCTGCTTGCGGCGCTCCTCGGTGGGGGCCGGGAACACCAGACGGATGACCTGGCCGTCATCAATGGGGTTGATGCCGATGTCGCTGGTCTGGATGGCCTTGGAGATGGGCTTGAGCATCGAGCGGTCCCACGGGGAGATGGTCAGGATGCGGGCCTCGGCGACGGCGACAGCCGCGATCTGCTGGATGGGCGTGGGGCTGCCGTAGTAATCGACCGTGACCTTGTCCAGAATGGCGGGGTTGGCGCGGCCTGCGCGGATGGAGGCCAGCTCATGGATGAGGTGGTTGACACTGGCATTCATTTTTTCTTCATAGGGTTTCGTCGTGCTGCTCATAATGAAATTCTCCTTATTTTAAGATAGTATAGGGGGAAAATATGAATTTTTCAATTTGTGCTTTTGCGTCTTATTCCCTGACCAGGGTACCGACGCTTTCGCCCTTGACAGCCTTGGCAATGTTGGCGGGCTGGCCCAGATCGAACACGAGGATGGGCAGACCGTTGTCGCGGCAGAGGGTCGCGGCGGTGGAGTCCATGACGGCCAGGCGCTCATCCAGCACGCGGGTGAAGGTCAGCGTGTCGTAGCGCACGGCGTCGGCGTACTTGTGGGGGTCCTTGTCATAGACGCCGTCGACCATCGTGGCCTTGAACATGGCGTCCGCGCCGATCTCCAGCGCGCGCAGGGCGGAGGCCGTGTCGGTGGAGAAGATCGGGTTGCCGGTGCCGCCGCCGAACACGACGATCTTGCCGCTTTCCAGCGCGGCAATGGCCTTGTCGCTCGTGAAGCACTCGGCGACCTGCGGCATGAAGGAGCTGGTCATGACGACGGCGTCCACGCCCTGTTGGCGCAGCGCATCCTTGACAGCCAGCGCGTTCATAACGGTGGCCAGCATACCGATCTTGTCGGCGTCCATGCGGTCCATTTTGCCGCTGGAGCGTCCGCGCCAGAAGTTGCCGCCGCCCACGACGATGCCGATCTGGGCACCGAGGTCGTGCGCGGCCTTGATGCCCGCGCAGATGGAGGCGATGGTCTCCTCGTCAAAGCCCGTGCCCTTGGGGCCGGACAGAGCCTCGCCGCTGACCTTCAGAAGAATACGTTTATACTGAATTGCCATAAAAAACACCACCTGTAGTTATTTTGGCGGTCCGCTGTGCCGTGCAGGCATAGTAAACCATTCTTTTTGTATAACATTTTACAATAATTTGGGCCTAAAGTAAAGCGGTGTGGAAAAAAAATGAGGCTGCCCCGTCTCCTTAAAGCCTTCCCCTGTGGGGAAGGTGGCCCCGCAGGGCCGGATGAGGGGCAGGTTTGCCGCAGCGATCCGTTTACGGGCAACAGAGGCAAGGTTTCCCCTCATCAGTCAGCGGGCGGGGCCGCTGACAGCTTCCCCCGAGGGGGAAGCCATGCAGCAAAAAAGCGCCGCCCCCTTCCAAGAACAGCGCTTTTACTTACTGCATCGAAGTATCCGCTACCAGAACCGCCAGCTCCCGGCGTATCAGTCTGCGGCGGTTCTGCCGGTCAGCGAGACGCTCGGTGGGCGAGGTCAGCACCATGCCGTCGAGCGGCGGCGCGGCGGGCAGCGTGAACTGCAAACTCATACCCGGCCCCTCCCCTACGGTCAGCGCCCAGCCCATGGCACTTGTGTAAGCGGCAACCAGCGGCAGGCCCAGCCCGCCCGCGTGGAGCAGGCGTTCGCTCCATTGCCCCTCGGTCAGCAGGGCGGCGGCATCGGGCGGCAGACCCGGGCCGTTGTCCCTGTAGCAGAGCCTGCCCGGCGTGCAGAGCAGCATAATGTGCGCCGCACGGTCCGCGGCCAGTGTGTTGGAGACAAGGTTCGTCAGCAGACCGTTGAGCAGCGAGACATCCCCCGTCGTGGGCAGCACGTCCAGCCCGTCGGCCTGCAGCGTCACGGTAAAGGGCAGCGCGTACTGCGCGGCCTCCTCCTGCAAAATACTGCAAAATTCCCGCAGCTGCCCCAGCAGGTCGATGGGCTGCGGCACACAGGTGCCGTGCAGCAGCGCCGCCGTGGCGGCATCCGACGCCTGGTCCCCCAGCCGCCGCAGGCAGATCAGCTGCGTCTGCAATTCCTCGAGCAGCGGCATCAGCTCGGCGCGCTCTGCCGGGTTTACCGCGTGCTGCAAGCGGTCCTGCAATACCTCAAAGGCGTTCTCCATGCTGTCAAACGAGCGCCGGAACCGCCCGCGCAATCCCCCGCGCAAGGCCAGCAGTGCTGTATCCTCGTTCCTTCTGTCCATGGAAAACGCCTTCTTTCCTAATTTATACAGTCGGTTCCAGTCGGCGGCGCAGCTCCTTGAGCAGCCCCTCAAACAGCTGCCCGTTGGAGAGCACGCCGTTTTCCGGGCGGCCGCAGCGCAGGCAAAGTCCGCGGTACGGCTCCGCACCGCGCTTGGACATACCCGCCGACATCCGGTTCAGCGCCGAGGTCACAGTGCCGATCTCGATGTTCTCCTCCGACGCGACATACTGCTGCAAATCGCCGATCTTCTGCGGGCGCTCCGCGTACAGCGCGTAGAGCAGCATCCGCTCGGCATAGCGGTAGCCGTTCAGTGTGGACCGCGCGCCGAAGTCATCCAGCACATCCTCACAGCAGCGGCGCAGGTGGTAGAGCCGATGCTCGTCGTCCGTTGTGCCCATGCGGTAGATCTCATCGAAAAGATTCTTCATCCCGTAGGGGCGCAGCATGATCCGGTACTGGGCAAACAGGCCCAGCGCCTTGCGCGCGGCGGTTTCCTCCGGCACGGGCACCAGCACAAGGACCGCCGGCTCCGGGTCCGGCTGCATCGTGCTGATCTCCTGCAAGACCTGCGTCACGGACGGCTTGGTCAGCAGGGCGTCGAGCACAAGCACCTGCGGGCGAAGGCCGCCGTGCAGCAGCTCCAGTACCTCCTGCCCGGTGGATGCGATTGCCGCCGCGCGGACCTCCTCGCTGTGGGTCCGGGCAAACAGCTGCATCGTATCCCGGTCAAGGCGGGAGCCGAACGCAAAAAGTGCCACAACGGCCGGTGTTTCCGGGAGTTTGGCCTGCCCGGCAGCCCTGTCCATCAATGCCACTGCCATCTCAGCCCACCGCCCATCCGCAGATATCCCGATTTGGAAATTCACCGCATGATTAAAAAAATGCTCCATGGAGAACTGGATGAAAAGGCATCTGCCTATTACCGCAGAAAAATGCCCGATTGGGCAAAGCATTGCTCCAAGCAGGAACGCGTTGCGGAGGACGCGGAACGGGATACGGATGCACTGAAAAAGGTAGAATTCATGGAGGATAAGGTTGGTCAGATTTATGAGGGCATCATTTCCGGTGTGACGAACTGGGGGATTTATGTGGAACTGCCGAATACCATTGAGGGCATGGTGGCACTTTCCCAGATGGATGATGATTATTATGAATTTGACGAAAAGAAAATGCTTGTGTTCGGGAAACGGACGAAGAAAAGCTATCGTCTGGGGGATAAGGTCGTTGTTTCTGTGGCAAAGGTAGACCGCATGATGGGGACGATCGATTTTGTCTTTGAGGAAGAAAATGAGGATTTTCAGGAATAAATAAATCAGGAGCAAAAAAGAAAGGTCAGACTGAAAGAAATCGGTCTGACCTTTTTCTGTAGGAAATTTTTGTAAATAAAATGAAATATTTGTAACCGAAACGTCATTTGATTTTTTTGATAGAATATGATATAGTTATTTCTGCAATAGGAAGCTTGTCGGGGAGGTGATTCTGTATGGCAAAAGGAAAAGGAACAAAGCTGATTGCGCAAAACAAAAAAGCATATCATGATTATTTCATTGAAGAAACCATACAGGCAGGCATTTCTCTGGCAGGGACAGAGGTAAAAAGTCTGCGCATGGGTAAGTGCAGCCTGAAGGAAAGCTACATCCAGATTAAGGATGGAGAGGCTTTTATTTACAACATGCACATCAGCCCATACGAGCAGGGGAATATCTTTAATAAAGACCCGCTTCGCCCCAGAAGGCTTCTGCTGCATAAAGCGCAGATTCGCAAGTGGGACCATGAGGTGCGAGCGGCAGGGTATACGGTTGTTCCCTTGAAGGTATACTTCGACCGCAGCTATGTGAAGGTGGACATTGCTCTGGCGAAGGGCAAAAAGCTCTATGACAAGAGAGACACCATTGCAAAGAATGATATGCGCCGTCAGGCGGAAAAGGATTTTAAAATCAGAAATCTTACTTTATAGGTTTGTCGTTTACAGCCATTTCACCGAAAAGGCGTGAAGCTTCACGATTTACGGGGATGCAATGGTTTCGACGGGAGTCTTGAAAGTAGGAATAGCCATCCGCGGACCAGTGAACCGCGTCATCAAGCTGGAACCTTTTTTAAAAAGAAACGACAAAAATAATTTTGCACTGGCTGCCTAATTAACGGCGCCTGTCGGCCTTCGGTTTCTCACCGCTGAAGAATCCGGCATCGACTTGGTGGGGCACTTTTCTGCCTAAGCTTTGCGGCAGGGAAAGATTCATGAAGCTACTGAGGGGTAAAGCCTGTCAATCGGCGTTGCAACGAGGGAATGACAAAAGACTGACTGTGATGGGAGAAGTTCTTATGGATGGGTTTTCGGACAGGGGTTCAATTCCCCTCATCTCCATGCAGAAGCCTTGAAAACATTGGGTTTTCAAGGCTTTTTTTAGTTGAATTTTGAAAGGCACTCAAGAGGTACTCAAATATGCAGGAAAGGAGAATTTGAATCTGTCGCATACAAAAAAATGAAGTCCACAAATAGGGCGCAATTTAGAGCCTGTTTGTGGACTTTTTTTGCTATTTTTCCGTTCTTTTTCTAAAATCAAGGGGAATAAAATCGAGGAGGCGAAAAGGATGGAGTATACCTTAACGCAGGAAATGGTGAAAGAATACGAAAGGCATTTGTGGCTGGCAGAGCGGAGCAGTGGGACGATTCTGAAATATCTGCATAACATTGAGCAGTTTCGTCGGTATCTGCCGAGAGAAAAGACGGTTACGAAAGAAACGGTTATCGCATACAAAAAGAGCATTGCGGAGAAATATGCCATAAGTACAGCAAATGCAGCACTGGTGGCGCTGAATGGGCTATTTTCGTTTTTAGGATGGCGCGATTGCAGAGTAAAGCCGTTCAAACAGCAAAGATGCATTTTTCGGGATAAGGAGCGGGAGCTGTCGGAAAAGGAATATCTTTCCCTATTAAAGGCGGCAAAGCAAAAGGGGAATCAACAGCTGTTTTATATCATGGAAACCCTGTGCAACACGGGGATTCGTATTTCTGAATTGCAGTTTATTACTGCTGAGGCAGTGTGGACGGGAACGGCAGTTGTGAAATGCAAAGGAAAACAGAGAAAGGTACTTTTGCCGCAAAGGCTGCGGAAGGAATTGCAGAGGTATTGTAAAAGGAACAAAATTGCTTCGGGGGCGGTGTTTATCACGAGAACGGGAAAGCCGATCAGCCGTACAAACGTCTGGGGCGAAATGAAGCGGCTGTGCAAGGCGGCGTGTGTGGAGGCGAAGAAGGTTTTTCCGCATAACTTCCGGCACCTGTTTGCGGTCAGCTTTTACCGCTTGGAAAAGGATATAGCAAAGCTGGCGGATCTTTTGGGACACGCCAGCATCGAAACTACTCGTATTTATGTGATGGAAACGGCGGAAAGCCATATTCGCCAGATTGAGCGAATGCGATTGTGCATTTAGGACATATTACGCATTCTGTTTCATATACGGAAAATTCAGCGCTGTTTTTTTGAAAAAAAGCAAACATTTGCTATATTTTTTTCTTAGTATAGCACTAAAAAAAGCATTATTCAAGAAACTCCTACATAATTTTACAAAATTCAGCACACAAAAAAAGCCGGTGAAAAAAATTGTTTTTGCCAGCTTCTTTTGCATGCCTTTTTGTGCAGAAAATTCTTTTCTCTCTCCTCCCGACCCAAAGAAATTTTATAACAATTATCCGTATTCCAAAGAATTTTCTCCTTTTTTATAAAGAAAATCCCTCCTATAAAGAACAGAATGCGTAGTCTGTATTATGTGAGGAAAATGACGGTGTTTTCAAAACAAGGGGCAACAAATGCAATAAAAACACGGCAAAGCAGGCGAAAGCCTGTGACGCAAAGCTATAGGGCCTTTCAAATGGCAGCCAGCTGCAACCAGAGCGCTGCCGTGAGGGCGGTGTTTTTTTGTTTTTGGAAAGAATGCAATGGCTTTATTCCGACTGAAACAGAAAAATAAACAGGGCAAGGAGGATGTGCAGGAAAGAAATAGGTAATAATGGCAGCAAAAAGGGCAACACGATAAAGGAGGAAAAGGTATGAAATTGAAAAAAGCGCTCGCGGCGGTGCTTTCGACAGCAATGATTGTTACTTCATTGCCTACGGCAGCATTCGCAGCGGAAGAAGAACCGTATAGATTCCTTATGGTTTCTGACACACATGTAAAAGGCGATGAAAATGACACATCAACGGTAAAATTCCGAAACATTTTAGAGAAGGCAACCAAAACAGAAAAAATGAATACGGTTGTGGTTGTTGGTGACTGTGTTGATGGCTATGTTGATGAGGATACCAGAACGGCACAGTATAAATGCTTTGAAAAGTTGATTCAGAGTTCCGATGTAACGCTTTATGCAATTCCAGGTAACCATGAAATGTCTCTTAAGAAGGCTTTGGGAAATAGCAAGTATGAAGATATTGAGGGTTATACAACGGAAATCGCAGCAAATCAGTTCAGACAGATGCTGGCTGCGTGTGCTGCAAACGATACCGAAAAGGATGAGGATTTATGTTTCTCTACCGACATCGGTGAAGGAGAAAACAAAATTCGTGTCATCGGTTTAGGTGATGAAAAGCTTACTAATTTTAAAAGAACAGATGAAAAGCTTGCATGGCTGGAAAAGGAACTCTTAGATGCTGTTGAGAAAAACGGCATGGAAAGACCTATTTTCGTATGCATGCATGGTGGTTTTGAAAACACTGTAGGCGGTACAAAAAATTGGTATGCACAGAGAACACCTTTTTCTGATAAGCTTACGGCAATTCTGGATAAGTTTCCGAATGTGTGCTTCTTCTCCGGTCATAGCCATCAGGATATGTATATTGAAGACAGCCATGCGGTAGATAAAGAAACAGGGATTAACTATTTTAATACTGCTTCTACATGGTATCTTTTTGATGAGAAAAGCAATTACAACTATGAAGACAAGAATATCGGAACGCAAAAACTTAGCAATGGGGATGTGCAGAAGAGCAATTCCGAAGGCTACTATGTAAGCATTTACAGCGATAAGGTTGAACTCAGCGGTCAGAATTTCAAGGGCGGTGCAGATGGTGAATATGAGGGCAATATTGATTGTGCTCAGTTTACAGTGGAGGACCCTGTTTTGAGCGCAGAGGACTGGGGTAAACTGTCTGTTAAAGCGGTAAGAAGCGGTGACGGGTATGAAGCAACCGCAACCGTAACAGATGAAGCAAGGGATGCTGCAAAGCTGAACTACATCTGGATGCTGGATGGTGAACCTGTTATTGGTGAAAACAAGGCTACAATTTTTGTGGGCGCTGAAGATATGGATAAAGAGCTCAGCGTAATCGTTATGGCAGACGGCTATAGCCAACAGCTTTCCACAACAGTTGATACGCCTGAAGAGGGAGATTTCACAGTACATATTACAGGTACAGCAAAAGCAGGTGCAACACTTAAAGCAGAAGTATCCGGTGAGGTTTCCGAGGAAGCAACATACGAATGGAAGCTTGATGGTGAAATAGTTGGAACCAATACAACATATACGGTTCCAGAAGACAGAATAGATAGCAAAATTGAACTTGTTGTAACAGATGGCGAAAAGAGTGCAAAGGACAGCGTGAAGATTATTTATATGCCTTTCACAATTACCGTTGACGGGAAAAGCAGCATTGTTACAACAGAAGAGGATATTAAAAACAAAGGTATTGAAATTACATATAACGGTGCAACGGACGCAGCAAGCGAAGCTGGTGCGGCAGCAGGGCTTGATTATTATACCAATCTTGATGCAGAAAGATATGGTAAAAAGATTTGGCTTTCTGTATTCCCTGAAAACAGAATGTACAATAAAGAGGGACGTATTTACAGCAAGTCCGGTGTATATGGTCAGTATGTAAACGTTACTGAGGACGGTGAAACAAGCTATACCTTTACAAACAGAAAATCTAGTATGCAGCTGGATAACCTGCCTGCAGGCAAATATTATGCGGTTGCCGCTTTAGGTCAGGGCGGCGTGGATTACGCAGTTCTTGCACAGGCAGAAATTGTTGTACATAAGCATGAATATGATTATAGCAAGGCAGTGGCAAATGGTGATGTGCATGAAGTTCCGTGTACGTTTGATGGCTGTGATGCAGTAAAGGAAGAAGCGCATGAATTTGGTGCATGGGAAATTGACAGTGTCGCAACAGAATTTGAAAATGGCTCCGAACACAGAACCTGTGAGGTCTGTGGATACAAAGAAACAAGAGTAAGACCAAACAGCAGCCATACACATACAGCGGCAGAAGGTTATGAATATGATGCAGACAGCCATTGGCAGGTATGCACTCTTGGTGATGGTTATATTCTGAATCAGGAAGAGCATAAATGGAATGATGGTACAGTAACAAAAAAACCTACTGCAACAACAGCAGGTGAAAAGGAATATACTTGTACCGCATGTGGTGCTACAAAAACAGAAATTATAAAGCCTACAAATGAAGTGAAAAATGCAAAGTATGAAGTAAATGTTGCTGACTATGTGCTTTATGATGATTTGAAGACAAAAGGCGTAAATGTAACAGCAAAGAATACAACACAAAAAGAAGTAGGGGAGGATTGGTTTGCGCTTGTTCCTTTGAGCGTAAAGGATAATATTATAACTAAAGACGGTAAAAGCTATGTAAAACAGAGTTCTTATGGAAACATCTGGGAGTATACTAAAAACTGTACCTTTGATGAAACCAAAACTTCGTATACATGGAATAGCTTGCGCTTAAATGGTGACAAGACAGGTACTCCAGGACTGAAAGATGGTTGGTATGCAGCAGTTGTTCTTAAGATTAATAGTGAAAAAATTGGCGAGGTGGCGTACTATGAAATTTTAGGCAGAAAAGATTTCTACTGCCACAGCGAACATAAACTCGTAGATAAGATTACAACATCTGCAACCTGTACAACAGATGGTGTAAAAGATATTGTATGCTCCGTTTGCAACGAAACAATAAAATCTAATGTTGAAATTCCCGCTACAGGACATGACTACAGCTATTCTGTAGATACAGCAAACAGACGTATTGTACAGACATGTAAGAATTGCAAGAGACAAGGTAATGCTGTTCTGACAGCTTCTTTGAAAACACCTTATACAGGTGCTGCAAAAGTACCTGAAGTTACAAGAAATAACTGGGATGATACAGTTCTCATCACATTGTCCTATAAGGATGCTAACGGAACAGTAAGCACAGAGGCTGTCAGTGCCGGTACATATACTGTTACGGCAACAGCAGGCAAGGCTTCTGTTACAGGCCAGCTTACAATTACACCTGCGGATTTGACTGCTGTATCCGTAGCACAGGATGGCACATTGACCTACACAGGCGAAGAGCAGGTTGCTGTAGTTAAAACAGGTGCAACGGCAGTAAACGATCAGAATGTTACATTCCTGTATTCTGCAACAGAAGATGGAGAATTTACAGCAGAAGTTCCTGCATTTACAACAGCAGGCGAACACACAGTATATTACAAAGCAACCGCTCCTAACCATAATGATTCTGCAGTCGGCAGATTTACAGTAACAATCGGGAAAGCAGCAGCACCTACTTTGGTTGTAAAATCCTCCGATTCTGAAATCAGAGGTGCAAAAACAATTACAATCACAGTAAAAGGCACTCAGGATGAAACATTGGACGGCATTACATTAAAAGGAACAAATAAGAGCGGTGCAGAAGTAAGCGGCATTCAGAATAATGGCGATGGCACATTTACTGTAAGTCTGCCTAATGCAACAGACGAATATACTTTTACAGCAAATGTAAAAGATGATACAAATTATCAGGACAGCACAACAGGCGCAACCTGCAAGGTATCTGCTACACGCAAGAAATCCTCTTCCTCCTCCTCTGATACCGCCGCACCGACCTACGGTGTTAGCACAAGCAAGACAGAGAACGGCAAGCTTACCATCAGCCCCGAAAAGGCAGAAGCGGGCGAGAAGGTAACAATCAAAGCAACACCCGACAGTGGCTATCAGCTGGATAAGGTGACTGTAAAGGATAAAGACAACAGCAACGTGAAGCTGACGAAGGTAAACGATAACGAATACACCTTCACAATGCCGAAGGGCAAGGTTTCCGTTGATGCGACATTCGTACAGAAGGATGCGGCAGATGATAACAGCGCGGCTGAAAAGAGCAAGGTAATCAAGCTGCAAATCGGCAGTCGCATTGTCAACGTGGATAATGAAGCGGTGATTTACGATGCTGCACCTGTTATCCGCAATGACAGAACTCTGGTTCCTATCAGAATCGTTACAGAAACTCTGGGCGGCAAGGTTGATTGGAACGGCGCAACAAAAGAGGTTACACTGAACATCGACGGCAAGGAAATCAAGATGACAATCGGCAAAACGCTGGAGAAATACGGTGTTGCACCTGTGATTATTGATGGACGTACCTTCGTACCTGTTCGCTTTGTGGCAGACGAGCTTGGCGCAACCGTCGCTTGGGACGATGCAACAAAGACAGTGACAATCACGAAAATTGAAAAATAAATCGGAAAAAGAATAACCGAGGGCGTTCATCGGAAACGGTGAGCGCCTTTCGTGTCATGGAATACGGGGAGGAGGATGCGCATGAAAGAAATGGGAAAGCGGCTCAAGGGGCTAAGAGAGAGCATGGGGCTGTCACAGATGAAAATGGCGGAGATTTTGGGATTGAAACAGCCCAGTATTAACCGCTATGAGCAGGGGACAGCAACACCAACGGTTGAAAATCTGAGGAAATATGCGGACTATTTTGACGTGTCTATGGATTACATCTTTGCTCGCACGGATCATCCGGAGGGGAAATT
>ERZ773168.2046-NODE-2046-length-16051-cov-4.235559_pt1 | contig 16051 bp, 10 predicted proteins | sample MGYA00511261_ERZ773168 | MGnify/ENA primary metagenome ERZ773168 (study PRJEB29015, sample SAMEA2737855) | human gut metagenome | biome: human gut; feature: human-associated habitat; material: faeces | place: China | collected 2012 ... | reverse complement strand
GCAGGATCGTGGACACCGGCATCCAGCAGGGCGGCATTGAAAGCCCCCTGCCGGAAACGATACGCCAGAGCACGCTGGACACCCTCACGCTTTTGATGAGCGAAGAGGACGCCGATGCGCTCCAGAACGCCTACGGGTATTATCTTCAGGACGACGGCGTGCTGAAGCTGCGCACCGACCTGACCGATGACGAGCGCAACGCGCTGGAGGATGCCGTCACCACGCCGGACATCGTGCTGTATATGGCCGCCGCGCAGGCAGCGAACGCCCCCGCCGGGCAGGACACCATGGGCATGACCGGCCTTGCTGACATGCAGGCGGCATCCTCTGAGAGCACCACCACGGATAGCGAGACCGTTCCCCCCACTGCCGAAGATCTGGACACCGTATGCGCCCAGTTTGCCGCTATGAGCCAGATGCCCGGCTTCACCCGCGAAGCTGTCCAGCAGCAGCTGACCGGTGCTTTTGCCAGTCTGGATGATACCCTGATGGAGAACCTCAAAAGCCAGTCCATGCTGCTGGTGCAGCTGGAATACGAGGCACAGGGCATTGCCCACGATGTGCAGATGCGCTACCTTTACCGCGTAGGCGGCCAGATGCTGGGCCTGACTTTGCTGATGGTGGCTGTGTCCATTGCGGTGGGCTTCCTCGCCTCCCGTGTGTCCGCCGCCATTGGCCGCGACCTGCGCCGTGAGACCTTTGCCAGCGTCATCGGGTTCTCCAATGCAGAGATCGAGAATTTTTCCACCGCATCTCTCATCACCCGCACCACCAACGACATCCAGCAGGTGCAGTTCGTCTGCGTCATGCTGCTGCGCATGGTGGCCTATGCGCCCATTCTGGGCATTGGCGGCGTTCTGCATGTGCTGAACAGCAGCACCGGCCTTTCCTGGATCATCGTGCTGGATGTGGCCGTTCTGCTGTTGCTCATCCTCTTCCTGATGAGTGTGGCCATGCCCAAGTTCAAGATCATGCAGAAGCTGGTGGATCGGTTGAACCTCGTCAGCCGCGAGATTCTGACCGGCATCATGCCGGTGCGTGCCTTCAGCCGTGAAAAGTTTGAGGAGGAGCGCTTCGACAAGGCCAACAAAGACCTGATGAGCACCCAGCTGTTCACCAACCGTGCCATGGTTGCCATGATGCCCTTTATGTGTAACATCAGTAATCAAACGTTTCGGGTCATCCAAAGAGCCATACAGTGCATTGATCCATAGTAAAATAGAGTTCTTTTGCAATTTTATGCTGAATATACAGCGATTTCGAAGAAAAAAACCTATGTAAAGTTTTGTCGCTTTCAATTCAATATCATCATCAAATGCGAGTATATAATCTCTAAGTTCTGTATAATATTCTCTTGTTATATCACTACCATCTGCAAGACGTTCTTCTTCCGTATACACAATAATTTCCTTTGTTGCATCTTCCATAGCTTTTGCTGAGCCTATCGCTGACGTCACTTTCGTTGCAACGCTGTTCGCAGGCATTGATGAATACCCTGAAATGCTTGCAACCGTACTTGTTGGTTTTATCTGTTCAAACTGAATAATTCCGCGTTCATAGCGCTTTATTCTCCAAAGTTGCATTGGCAAGTCATTGAAATTAATTGAATTAAGCTGATGTACCGTGTAACTTGGTGCAATAAATAAGACTCGCACCTGTGTCCAGTCAAAGTCCTCCAGTCGTTTGTTAATATTGAATATCTGGTTGTATCGCAAGACAAAATCAGCTTTATGCTGCAGAAGCGTAGAAATATAGCTGTATCCTTGGTCTACAACACTGAAATTCTTATCATTTTTGTATTCGATTATGTTAAAAGCAGTACTTACTGGATTGTAAGCAACACTATCAAATCGAAACTGAGCAACTCGAAACTCACTTGCGATAAATTGAAGTCCCAACATTTGCTCCATATTTTTTTCACAAAAGTGCTGCATCTCTTTTTCTGATGTGAATCTAATCTCTTTTAGCTCCTTTACCGGGTCAGCCATTTGCAATATCATTTACAATTTCCTCCACAGTAATTTCTAAGCAATTTTTTGTTTTATTCCACCCAAAACACCGCCGCGTCATGCTTCCCCAGCGTCGCCGTCAGCCCGTCCGCCGTCTGCTGCTTCTCGCCTGTCCACAGTTCCCGCGCCGCCGAGTACGTCCCTTCCAGCATTTCGCCCGTCACGCGAACCGTCCGCGTCTCTTCCGACAGATTGAACAGCGCCACATACAGCCCCGTGCCGTCCCTGCGCGGCGCAATCCACACGCTTTCATCCTCCGTCGTCCACAGCGGATGGGCACACGCGCTCGTCTTTTCAATCGCCAGCACATCCCGGTTCGTCAGCAGCTTCAGCGTGAAGTCGTCATTTTTCGTCAGCTCGCCGCCCATCATCAGCGGCGAACGCATCATGCACCACAGCGTCATCATCGTCCGCTGCTCCGCCTGTGTGAAGTTCGTCCAGCCGTTCGGGTCATAGCACTGCCGCAGTGCGCCGACGGGCAGCATATCCGCATCCGGCCAATGCCCCGGCGCGGCATGGACGCACCATTTCTCCGCCCGCTCAAACATCCCTTTGAGCAGCCGCCATTCGTCCCAGAAGTCGTCCGTGATGCGCCACATGTTCGCGTATTTCTTCAAATGCTCCGCCTGTTCCAGCGGCGCGGGGCCGGGCGACAAAGACAGCACAATATCCCGTCCGCAGGCGCGGCAGGCAGCGGAAATGACCTCGATTTCCCGCTTGCAGTGCGGATATTCGCGCGCAATGTCGTCGCACTTGACGAAATCCACGCCCCATTCGGCGTACATGCGAAAGATGCTGTCATAGTACGCGCGCGCTTCGGGCATATCGCACCGCAAGCCGTACATATCCGGATTCCACGCGCAGATGCTGTTCGGGTTCGCGACCTCGTGGCAGCCCTTCCCGCACCCCAGAATCGGCAAGTGCCGATGCGCCGCCATCCGCGGCATCCCGCGCATGATGTGGATGCCGAATTTCAGCCCCAGCGAATGCACATAATCCGCCAGTGGTTTGAAGCCTTTTCCGCCTGCCGATGACGGGAACCGCCCCGGTGCGGGCTGCAAGCGTCCGTATTCATCCATCGTCAGTTCGGCAAACGGCTCGTAGGCGTGGCTCGTCGCGGTCGGCTGATACCACTGAATATCCACGACGACGTACTCCCAGCCGAACACCTGCAAGTGCTCCGCCATGTACGCCGCGTTCTGCCGCACGGTTGGCTCGTCCACCGCCGCGCCGTAGCAGTCCCAGCTGTTCCATCCCATCGGGGGCGTCTGCGCAATCATGATATTTTCCTCCTACTATATTATGAAATCGTGATTTGATGTCTGCTATTTTTTCAGCTCCAGATACACATTTCGATACTGGCTTGGCGTACACCCTTTCTGCGTCCGGAACACGCGGTTGAATGTCGCAATCGACCCAAAGCCAACGCGCAGCGCAACCTGCGTCACGGGCAGGTCGCTCTGGCTGAGCATCTCCGCCGCCATATCCACCCGCCGCGCATTCAGGTACTGGATGAACGTCGCGCCTGTGTGCCGGCTGAACATGCGGCTGAGCGTGTAGCGGCTGAACCCCGCGTAGTCCGCCAGCACATCCAGCGTGATGTTTTCGGCGTAGTTTTTATTCAGGTAATCCAGCGCACGGTTGAAAGCGTCCTCGCCGGATAATCGCTGGTGGATGTCATTCATCTCCGCGCTGTTGGCGACATTGGGCAGATACAATTCCCCCAGCGTGGCGAATACGTCCATCAGCAGCGCATAGCACCGCAAATTCCGCAGCGGCGTGTACGCCTCGTAAGCGTCCACCAGCTGCATCAGCGTTTTGCGAACGATGGGCGTCGCTTCACTTTCCGCCGTGAGATAAATCGGCTGGCGCAGCATCGGGTGCAGCGCAGCAAATTCCTTCATTGTAAATGCAGCATTGTGTTCAAAGATGATGAGGTAACGCTCGCTGCCCGCCGCCATGCGCAGGGCGTGCGTCGCGTCGGAGGGAACAAACAGCACCTCCCCCGCCTGCACATGATATACCTTCCCACTTACCGCCACCTCGCATCCGCCCAGCAGCGGCACGCAGACTTCTATGGCCGAATGAAAGTGCGGCGCATAGCTGTCCGGGTTCGGCTGATGCCATACGCGGATGGTTGCGTCCCGCTGGTAGGTGATAAACTCCCGCTCGCCCTTCATCACGCGGAAGCCGGATGCCGTCAATGGTCGTTCGCGTTCCGTAATGAGCCTTCGGTTATTCATAATTTCTTCACAAACCTTTCGTGCAAGTTTGCGTATTTTTCCTTGTCTTTTTTTCCATCATACCACAAAACGCAACGCATTTCAAGCAAATTATAACCAAAGACGGGCAAATTTTAAGAAGTTTTTTTCTCTCGTTGAATTTATAATATGGTTGAAAGCAAACCATTTTTATTCATCTGCAACGCATTGAAATTGGTTCAATTCCAGTTTGAAGGAGGCACGGAAACATGGAGCGTTCCTTTGGCAGCAAGTACGGGAAGTGGATTGCCCTGACGGCGGTCGTTCTGGCGCTGGTGCTGTGGTTCGTTCTGTCCGGCGGCGTGGAGAACTACCGGGCAAAATACGAGGGCTATGACCTCTCGCAGCAGATTGGCGACATCGGGCGCAGCAGCACCTATTCGCTGTATTTGCGCGCGCACGAGGGCGCTCCGGACGCATCTTCGGACGTTTCCATTCCGCTGGTGACGGTGGATTCGGACGGCGTGACTGCACAGAAAGATGGTCTGCTGATGCAAAGCGGCTCTTCCGCAACGTTCGCCGTCACCGTACCGGAAACTGGGTTCTACAACATCCGCCTGACCTACCGCACTGAGGCGGCACGCGGCGTGGACTTGGAGCGCGAACTGCGCATCAACGGCGAAGTACCCTTCGATGGCGCGGATACGCTGACCTTCACCCGCCTGTGGCACGACGGCGGCGAAGTGCGGCAGGACTCGCAGGGCAATGACATCCGTCCGACGCAGGTGGAGGTGTTCGGCGAACAGACCGTCTGCTGCCGCGATTCGATGGGCTACATCACCGAGCCGTACCGCTTTTATTTCGAGGCGGGGGAAAGCACCGTCACCCTGATTGCGACCAGCGAGCCGATGCTCCTGACCGCGCTTTCGCTCACCGCCCCCGAAAGAATGCCGGATTACGCCGCTTATGCCGCCGCGCAGCCACAGGAGAGCAGCGTTCCTGCTGACTTTGCCCTCGTGCTGGAAGGCGAAAGCAGCACCCTGCGTTCCTCCCCGTCGCTGTACGCGCGTTATGACCGTTCTTCCCCTGCCACTTCTCCCTGCGACGTGCGCCGGACGGTGCTGAACTACATCGGCGGCGATGCTTGGCGCGATGCGGGGCAGTGGATCGAGTGGGATTTCGACGTGCCGGAAAACGGCTGGTACAACATCACCATCAAAGGCCGTCAGACCTACAACCGCGGCAGCGTATCCAGCCGTATCCTCTATCTGGACGGCAAAATTCCCTTCTCCGGTATGGAGAACTTCTCCTTCCCCTACACCACGGCATGGAAAATGAACACATTGTCGGATGATTCCGGCACGCCCTACCGCTTCTACCTTTCCGCTGGGCATCACACGCTTCGTCTGGAAGCGACGCTGGGCGACATGGGGCAGATTCTCTCCGACATGGAGGAAAGCATCTACCGCCTGAACCAGATGTACCGCCGTGTGCTGGTGCTGACAGGCGTGAACCCCGACCGCTACCGCGATTACCACTTGGAGCAGGTGTATCCGGAGGTCATCGAAGCGATGGCGCAGGAAAGCCGCCTGCTCTATAAGCTCGTCGATGAGACCGTTGCCATCACCGGACAGAAATCCGACCGCATTGCCGTCGCGCAGACGCTGGCGGTGCAGCTGGAATCCTTCGTCGAAGATCCGGCGAAGATTACCGAAGCCTTCACGAATTTCAAGGACAACATCACCTCCCTCGGCACGTCAATGCAGAACATGCGGCAGGTCAAGCTGGATATTGACCTGATTGCCATCACCGCGGACGGCGTGACCGTGCCGCAGCCGTCGGAAAATTTCCTCGACCGCGCGCTGCATGAGCTGAAGTCCTGCGTCACGTCGTATTTCGTGGATTACAATGCCTTGGGCGATGTGTACGATGCCAGCGAGGACGTGCTGGAAGTGTGGATTCTGACCGGCCGCGACCAGTCTACCGTCCTCAAAACCATGGTTGATGACACCTTCACACCGTCTACCGGCATTCCCGTCAACGTCATGCTGGTTGACCCGAACGCGCTGCTGAACGCCGTCGTCGCGGGCAACGGCCCGGATGTCGTCATTTCAACCGACAGCTGGAACCCCGTCAACTACGCGCTTCGCCACGCGGTGGAGGATTTGACGCAGTTCGATGATTTGCAGGAAGTCCTCGACCAATTCTACCCCAGCGCCTACGCCGCGTTCAGCTTCAACGGCGGTCTGTACGCGCTGCCGGAGACGCAGCTGTGCTCGATTCTCTTCTACCGCAGCGACATTCTGGAGGAATACGGGCTGTCCGTCCCGGAAACGTGGGATGATTTGATTGCCATGCTGCCCACCATTCAGGGGGCGAACATGTCCGTCGGCATCCCCTACCCCGACATTGCCGCCCCGAATCTCTCTTCTTATTACGCCATGCTCTACCAGCTTGGCGGCGCGCTCTACAACGATTCGGCGACCCACACCACCATCAACAGCGAAGCGGGTGTGCAGGCGTTTGAGCGCTACACCAGCCTCTACAATGACTACGGTCTGCCGACCATCTTCGACTTCGTGAGCCGCTTCCGCTCCGGCGAAATGCCGCTGGGCATCTTCGACTACACGACGTTCAACACCCTGACCGTCTCCGCGCCGGAAATCCGCGGCCTGTGGGACATTGCGATTCTCCCCGGCACTTCCCGCACGGCAGAGGACGGCAGCACCTATGTGGATCACTCCGGGCATTCGCAGGGCGCCTGCTGCATGATGATTGCCACCGACAGCGAAACAACAAAACAGAATGCGTGGCAGTTCATGAAGTGGTGGACGTCCACCGACGCGCAGGTGCGTTTCGGGCGCGAGATTGAAGCCGTCCTGGGTTCGTCCGCACGCTACGCCACCGCGAATATCGCCGCCATCGAGCAGCTTTCATGGTCGGAAGCTCAGCTGAAAGTCATCCGCGAGCAGATGACGTGGGCAGTCGGCTTCCGCGAAGTCGCCGGCGGCTACTACACCACGCGCCACATGACCAACGCCGTGCGCAAAGTGACCAACGACAAGACCGACCCGCGCGAAACCCTGCTGGATTACGCGCGCACCATCAACGAGGAAATCAATAAGAAGCGCTTGGAGTTCGGTCTGCCGATCGACGAAGAGACGCCCTGAGCGAAAGGAGGAAGCATTCGTCATGACCGCGTTCTGGAAAAAGTACTTTGCGCTGAGACAGCGCAATGCGCGCATCGCGTGGGACAGAGCGAAGCACATGAAGTTCTGCTATGCGTTTCTGGCGCCCTACGCCCTGCTGTTTCTGACCTTCTACATCCTCCCGATGCTCATCTCCATCTACTACTCCTTCACCTACAACAACATTCTGGAGCCCGCGCGCTTCATCGGGATGGACAACTACATCACCCTGATTTTGAAGGATGATGTTTTCCTGACCGCCGTGAAAAACACGTTCCTGCTGGCGGTGATTACAGGGCCTGTGGGCTACATCATGTCATTCTGCTTCGCGTGGCTCATCAACGAATTGCCGCGCTGGGTGCGCACGATTGCCGTCGTCATCTTCTACGCGCCGTCCATTGCGGGCAATGCCTACTACATCTTCTCTATCATCTTCCGCGGCGACGCGTACGGCTACCTGAACGCCATCCTGATGAAGCTGGGCATCCTCAACGCCCCGATTCTCTGGCTGACGACGCCGGATTACATCATGCCGGTCATCATCATCGTCACGCTGTGGATGAGCATGTCCACGGGTTTCCTTTCCTTCGTCGCAGGCTTGCAGGGCGTTGACCGCTCGCAGTACGAGGCGGGCTATGTGGATGGCATCCGCAACCGCTGGCAGGAGCTGTACTACATCACCCTGCCGAACATGAAGCCGATGCTGATGTTCGGCGCGGTCATGTCCATCACGTCCGCGTTCGGCGTGTGCGATGTGCCGATGGCGCTGGCGGGCTTCCCCTCCACCGATTACGCCGCGCACACCGTCGTCACCCACCTGTTCGACTATGGCTTCACCCGCTTTGAAATGGGCTATGCCTCCGCCATCGCCACCTTGCTGTTCCTGGTGATGATTTTGTGCAACAAGCTGATTCAGAGCGCTCTGAGGAGGATTGGCACATGAGTACCATCAATGTCCGCAGCTACAAAGGTCCAGTCAGACCGGACGGCACGCCGATTGAGCTGCCGCAGAAGGTACTGAAGCTGACGAAGAAGTCGAACATGCGCCACAAGAAGCCGAACCGCTCCCGCGTGGGCGACTTTCTGGTGGGGCTGCTGCTGTTCCTCGTCGCGTGTGCAATGGCGTTTCCGCTGGTGTTCGCCATTTCGTCCTCGCTGAAACCGCTGGATGAGCTGTTCCGCTTTCCGCCGACGCTCTTCCCGCGCCATCCCACCATCGACAACTTCTCTGACCTTCTCGTCACGATGGGGCAGAGTTGGGTTCCCTTCTCGCGCTACATCACCAACACCGTCGTCATCACCCTTGTGGGTACATTGGGGCATCTGCTGATTGCGTCCCTCGCGGCGTATGTGCTGGCGAAGTACGATTTCCCGCTCGGCAAGCAGTTTTTCGCCCTTGTCGTGACGGCACTGATGTTCAACGGCTATGTCACCGCGATTCCGAACTACCTGACCATGACGCGCCTGAACCTTGTCGACACGCACTGGGCGGTCATCCTGCCCGCGTTCGCCGCGCCGATTGGGCTGTTCCTGATGAAGCAGTTCATGGAAGGGCTGCCCATGTCGCTGATTGAGTCCGCGAAAATCGACGGTGCAAAGGAATTCCGCATTTTCTGGACGATTGTCATGCCCAACGTCAAGCCCGCGTGGCTGACGCTCATTATCTTCTCCGTCCAGAACCTCTGGAACGCCAAGGCATCCGCCGTCATCTACTCCGAGGCGCAGAAGACGCTCGTCTACGCGCTCCAGCAGATTCAGGCGGGCGGCATTGCCCGCACGGGGCAGGCGGCGGCGGTTACGGTCGTCGTCATGGCTGTGCCGATACTGATTTTCATCCTCAGCCAGAGCCAGATTCTCGAAACGATGGCGACATCCGGTCTGAAAGATTAAGAGAGGAGGACGCCGATGAACCGCATGGTTTCCCGTTTCTGCGCCTGTCTGGTTGCGTTCTCCCTCTTCGCCGCGCTCTGCGGCGGGATGGTCGCGCGCGCCGCAGACAGCTTTGACTACAATTACACCTACACCTACGATTACTGGGGCGACGAACGCCAGTCGCCGGATGCCTACCGCACCAGCGCCATGCTGTCCAGCGTCTCCCTTGGGCTGGAAACGCCGATGCGCACCCCGCGCGGGCTGACCGTCTCCGGCAATGACATCTACATCGTCGATACGGGCAACAACCGCATTCTGCAAGTCGCCCGCGACGGCGAAAACTTCACGCTGACCCGCGTGATTTCCGAAATTTCCGGCGACATCACCCCGAATACGCTCTCCGCCCCGCAGGATGTGTTCGTCATGGCGGACGGCACACTGTTCATCGCCGACACGAACAACAACCGCATCCTGAAAGCAGACCGGAATTTGAATCTGCTGAGCGTCTTCACCCGCCCGACGGACGCGACCTTCGACCAGTCGATGGCGTTTCTGCCGACGAAACTCGTCTGCGACACGACTGGGCGCGTGTTCTGCCTCGCGCAGAACGTCAACCGAGGCCTCATGAAGTACGAGGCGGACGGCACGTTCACCGGTTTCATCGGCGCGAGCGAAGTGAAGTACACATGGTACGAGCTGGTGTGGCGCCTGCTCTCCACGAAGGAGCAGCGCGCGCAGCAGGCATCCTTCGTTCCGACGGAATACAACAACATTGCGCTGGATTCGGAAGGCTTCTTCTTCGTCACCACGCAGACCTTCGATTCCAACGAGCTGACCTCCGGCGCGGCGAAACCCGTCCGCCGCCTGAATGCCATCGGCACGAACATCCTGATTGAAAACGCCACGAGCCACGTCATCGGCGACCTGCAATGGGCGCGCGGCGACACGAACATCACCAACTCCGGCCCCTCGAAGTTCGTGGACGTGACCGTGCTGGACAACGACATCTATTCCGTCATGGACAAGACGCACAACCGCATCTTCACCTACGACAAGCAGGGCAACCTGCTCTGGGCGTTCGGCGGTGTGGGCAACATGGACGGATACTTCCTGAATCCCGTCGCTTTGGAGCATCAGGGCTATGACCTGCTGGTGCTGGACAGTCAGGACTGCTGCGTGACCGTGCTGACCCCGACAGAATACGGCAAGCTGGTCTACAAGGCGACCGAACAGTACCACGCGGGCGAATACGCCGCTTCCGCCGACACTTGGCGCGAGGTCATGAAGCGCAACGGCAACTATGACCTTGCCTACATCGGCATCGGGCGCGCGCTTTTGCAGCAGAAGCAATTCAAAGAAGCCTGTGACTATTTCGCCATGGCGCGCGACAGCCGCAACTACTCCGAGGCGTTCCGCTACTACCGCTCCGAATGGGTAGAGCAGAACATCGGGTGGATTTTCGGCATCGTCGCGGTGCTGCTGGTCGTTCCGATGCTCGTCGGGCACATCCGCAAGATAAAGTGGGAGGTGGACAACGCATGACGCTCGCAGCAAAGCTGACCGACAAGCAGAAGTGGCAGCGTCTGCTGTCCTCCCTGCGCTATTCGCTCTACGTTATCTTCCACCCCTTCGACGGCTTCTGGGATTTGAGCCGCGAAAAGCGCGGCAGCCTCGGCGCGGCGAACATCATCGTGTTTCTGGTGCTGCTTGTCCGCCTGCTGTCCATGCAGTTCACGCCTTTCCTGTTCATGAACGTCTACTGGCCGAGCGTGAACATCATCCAGCAATGTCTCGCCGTCCTCCTGCCGCTTTTGTTCTTCGTGGCGGGCAACTGGGGGCTGACGACGCTGTTTGAGGGCAAGGGCACGTTCAAGGATGTCTACATCGCCACCTGCTACGCGCTGACGCCCTACGTCATCCTGCAAGCGGCGATGATTCTCCTCGCAAACGTCATTACCGCCAAGGAAGGCGCGTTCTACTACGTTCTGGAGGGGCTGTCGCTGGGCTGGAGCGGCGTTCTCATCATCTGCGGCATGATGCAGACGCATGACTACTCGCTGGGCAAGACGCTGCTGTTCACCATCATGACGCTGCTGGCGATGGTCGTCATCATCTTCCTGCTGCTGCTGTTTTTCTCGCTGGTTGGCGACGGCATCGGCTATTTCGTCTCCCTCTACAAAGAAGTGCTGTTCCGTCTGTACTGACGAAAGGAGAAAGTATCCATGAAACGACGCATCCTTGTACGGATCGTGCTGGTTCTGATTCTTCTTCTGGCACTTTATCCGCTGACGAAATTCGTCATTCTTCCGCTCTTTGACACCTCCGGCGAGCTGGAAGGGCACGACGTGCCGCTTTACGGCTACTCAGAGCCTGACACGCCGATGGTCATGGAGAATGACGCTCTCCGCTTTGAGCTTGACCCGGCGACGACCCACTTCACCCTCACCGACAAGCGCACCGGGCACGTCTGGCTGTCCTCGCCTGATAACGCGGACAGCGACCCGATTGCCCTGCCGGTGGAAAAGAACAAGCTGAACTCCACCTTGAGCCTCACCTACGCCGCCTCCACCGGCATGACCACCCAGTTCACCTCGCAGGAACACAGCATTTCAAACGGGGTCTACGAAGTGCTGATGCAGGAGGATGGCAGCGTCCGCGTGAACTACTCCGTCGGACGCGTGCAGCGGTCTTTCCTCATGCCAACTGCCATTGGCGACGCGCGAATGCAGCAGTTCATGGAGAAAATGACCTCCAAGCAGAAGAAGGACATCAAAGAATACTACCGTGAATACAATATTGACAAGCTCCGCAAGACCGACGACAAGGCCGCCCTGCTCGCCGCCTACCCCGATTTGGCGGAAGAGCACGTCTGGGTGCTGCGCGACGGCACAAAGGATCACCTGAAGCAGCGCTGCGAAAGCATCTTTGCCGAAGTGGGCTACACGGCGGAGGATCTGGCATACGACAACAGCCGCATCGTGCAGGCGGGCAGCACCATCGCCAAGGCCGTTTTCAACGTCTCGATGGTATTCCGTTTGGACGGCAGCGACCTTGTTGTCGAAGTACCGCTGGATGACCTTGCTTACGACGTGGATTATCCGCTGACGAGCCTGACGCTGCTTCCGGCTTTCGGCGCGGGCGGCACGGCGGATGACGGCTTCCTGTTCGTCCCCGACGGCAGCGGCGCGATTATCCGCTTCAACAACGGCCGCGTTTCCCAGCGCGCCTACTACGCCAACCTCTACGGCTGGGACTGGGCGTCCATCCGCACGCAGGTGACGAACGAAACGCGCATCAACTTCCCGGTTTTCGGCGTTTCGGGCGACAGCGGGTCATTCATCTGCATTCTGGAGGACGGTGCATCGTGGGCGGGCATCGGTGCGGACATTGCCGGCCGCCTGACCTCCTACAACACCGTCAACGCAACGTACACCATCGTCCACGGCGACGCCTACGACGTTTCCGAGCGCACGAACAACGCCGTCTACATGTTTGAAACAGCGCATCCGACGGGCTTCATCCGCCAGCGCTACCGTTTTCTGCCCGAATCGGGCTACATGGACATGGCAGCGTCCTACCGCGACTACCTGACCGCAAAGTACCCGAATTTTGCCGCACAGACGGTGGATGCGGACGCGCCGCTGAGCATCGAGCTGATTGGCGCGATTGACAAGGTGCAGCAGGTGGCGGGCGTGCCTACCAGCGTCCCGATTGCCATGACGACTTATGCGGAAGCGAAAGACCTCCTGCGCGAGCTTGTCACCCGCAATCTGGCGCAGAACATGTCGATTCGCTACGCCGGATGGATGAACGGCGGCATGAATCAGCAGCTGCTGTCCTCCGTCCGCCTGATTCGGCAGCTGGGAACGCAGGAGGAGCTGTTCTCCTTCGCACAGAATGCCGCGATTGCGGGTGTGCCGCTCTATCTGGACGGTTTGACGGCTTTCGCGCGCGACAGTGGTCTGCTGGAAGGCTTCATCTCCTTCCGCGACGCTGCCCGCTTCACCACGCGTGAAGAAGCGGAAATCCCCGAATACAGCCCGATTTGGTACGGCGCGAACGACGACCGCGACACCTACTACCTCGTCAAGCCCGCCATCGCCATGCGCAGCGTCAACGCCTTGGTGGACGCGGCGGCTTCCTACGGCGCAGGCGTTTCCTTCCGCGACATCGGGTACATGCTCTCCGCTGATTACGACAGCAAAAACCACACGACCCGCGAAGCCGTGCTGCATCAGCAGGCGGAAAAGCTCGCTGAGCTCAAGGCATCCGGGCGCGACGTGATGATTCGTCAGGGCAACGACTACGCCGCGGTTCAGGCGACGCTCATCACCGACATGGACTTCGACGGCGGACAGTATTCCATCATTGACGAGTACGTCCCCTTCTACCCGCTGGCGCTGCACAGCCGCGTATCCTACACAGGCGCATCACTGAATCTGGCGGATGACGCGGAGGAAGTCCTCCTGCGCAGCGCGGAAATGGGTGCGGGTCTGCAATACACGCTGACCGCCCAGAGCGCGCGCGTTTTGCAGGATTCCACCTACTCCGAGTTCTACGGCGCGGACGCGTCGCTCGTGCTGGATGACATCACCGCACAGGTCGCGCAGTACCGTCAGACGCTTTCGGGCATCTTCAATCAGGAAATGACAGGCCATGAACGCGTCGGGAACGTCACCATCACGACTTACGCAAACGGCACACGCGTCTACGTCAACTTCGGCTATACCGACGCGGCGGTGGATGGCATCACCGTTCCCGCCCGCAGCTATGCAGCGCAACAGGAGGTGAGCAAATGAGCGGCAAACGCATTTCCATTCGTGCGCGCCGAGCAGTATCCGGCTATCTGTTCATTCTGCCCTTCATCATCGGCTTCCTGTGTTTCATGCTGCTGCCGCTGGTGGATTCATTCTGGATGAGCCTGTGCCGCGTGGACGTGACCGCCGGGCAGGGCTTCCAGACGACCTTTATCGGGCTGGACAACTACATCCGTGCCTTCACCATTGACCCTGAGTTCAACAAGCTGCTCAGCGAAGAAATCGGCGTGATGGTCACGCACACCATTGCGATTCTCGTTGTATCCTTCGTCATTGCCATCGTACTGAATCAGGAATTCAAAGGGCGCGCGTTCGTCCGCGCTATCTTCTTCCTGCCCGTTATCCTCTCCAGCGGCGTTCTCATCGGCTTGGAGACGGACAACACCCTGATGGCGGGAATGCAGCAGATGATGGCGGAGTCCTCCCCGTTCACGCTGTCCGAATCGCTGATGAAGATTCTCAAACTCACGGGCATCGGCAGCGACGTGCTGGACATCGTCTTTTCCCTGATTGACGAAGTGTACGACATTGTGATGGCAAGCGGCATCCAGATTGTCGTTTTCCTCTCCGGTCTGCAGAACGTTCCGCGCAGCCTGTACGAAGCGGCGGATGTCGAGGGCTGCTCGAAGTGGGAAGCCTTCTGGACGATTACCTTCCCGATGGTCTCCCCCCTGCTGATTGTCAACATCATTTACACCATCATCGACTTCTTCATGAAGACAGACAGCGAAGTCATGAAGAAAATCAATGAAGAAATGACGCTGAAATACAACTACGGCTTCTCCTCCGCGATGGCTTGGGTGTATTTCGCCATCACGATTGTCCTCATCGGCGTAAGTGCCCTGATGCTGAAAGGAGTGGTGAGCAGCGATGAGTAAGCAGACCGTGACCCATGCTCATCCCAGCGGCAGCTTCTGGGCGCGCAACCGCAAGTCCGGCGGATATCTGCTCCGCAAGACGGTGCGGCGCAAGGGCTATCAGCTGATTCGCTTCCTGCTGCTGTTCGGGCTTTGCTTCATGATTATCCAGCCCCTGCTGGACAAGCTGAGCGTCTCGTTCATGGCGGAGCGCGACCTGTACGACTCCACGGTCATCTCGATTCCGCGTCACCTGACGACGGCGAATTACTCCCTCGCCGCCAGCAAAATCCTGCTGAATTACGGCACGACGTTCCTGAACACGCTGATCGTCTCCCTCGCGGTGTCGGTGCTGCAAATTGCCGCCTGCACGCTCGTGGGCTACGGCTTTGCGCGTTTCGAGTTCCCGTTCAAGAAGTTCTGGTTCGCGGCGGTCATCATCACCGTCATCATTCCGCCGCAGACGATTTCGTCCTCGCTTTACCTGCACTTCAACTTCTTCGACATCTTTGGCATTTTCAAGGCGACGACGGGCAGCAGCCTGAATCTGCGCGGCTCGCCCATTCCCTACGCGCTCATGTCCGCAACGTGCATGGGGCTGAAGAATGGGCTGTACATCTACATGATTCGCCAATTCTTCACCGGCATTCCGAAGTCGCTGGAGGAAGCGGCGTATGTGGACGGATGCAGCATTTTCAAGACGTTCTGGCGGGTGATTCTGCCCGACGCCGTGCCGATTCTGGTCTCCTGCTTTCTGTTCTCCTTCGTCTGGCAGTGGACGGACACGTTCTACTCCAAGCTGTTCTTGGGGAACATCAAGCTCCTGAGCCTTGAAGCCTCTACCGTCGCCGACCGCCTGAACAGCTACGTTTCCATTCAGCTGGGGCTTTCCGGCGGCGCGTCGATGGGCTATCAGCAGCAGATGGTTTCGACCGCCACGCTGATGCTCGTTGCCCCCCTGCTCGTCCTCTACCTCTTCGCCCAGCGTTCCTTCGTCGAATCCATCGCCGCAAGCGGCATCAAGGGATAATGGGGAGGCGCCAGAGGCTCTGCCTCTGGACTCCAGCAGGGCTCTGCCCTGCACCCGCGAAGGGTCTTCGACCCTCT
>ERZ773168.2039-NODE-2039-length-16064-cov-5.074208_pt1 | contig 16064 bp, 21 predicted proteins | sample MGYA00511261_ERZ773168 | MGnify/ENA primary metagenome ERZ773168 (study PRJEB29015, sample SAMEA2737855) | human gut metagenome | biome: human gut; feature: human-associated habitat; material: faeces | place: China | collected 2012 ... | reverse complement strand
GGGCCACGTCCATGTAACGGTTGACCAGCGTCATCAGATTGTTTCCATCCGAGCGGATCGGGTTGCGCAGGTCGACCACTGATACGCGATAGCCATAGTACTTCTGCGCGATCCTTCCGCAGTTGCGCGCGAGGTCACCTTTTGTATCCAAAATCAGGAAACTCATACCGCAAGCGCAGGCATATTCGATGTTGGGATACAGAAAGAACGCAGTCTTGCCGACACCGGATGCGCCGATCATGAGGCAATGCACATCGTCGCGGTCCACCAACGCTTCCAGTCGCTTGCCGCGCTGCACACTGCCGAGAACCAGTCCCTGCACGGTCGGGCGCTTCTTCCCGGCGCGCCATGCTGCAACGTTAAAGGGAACCGTGACGTAGGCTTTTCGGATCTCCTGATCCGTCGCCCAGCGTGCTGTGCCATACTGACCGTCGCCAACGGTTTTAGACTTGATGTTGTTCAGCGAGTAGTTGTTCGTTAGAAGTGAAAGCAGAAGAATGAACAACGCACCTATCACGCCAACGGCAACCAAAGGGGTCATAGACTCAGGCATGGGGCTAATTCCTCCTTTTGTCCGTGGAGAAGATCATCGTTCCAGTCTTTCATTTCTGGTACAAGCCGCTCTGTCATGACGCCGCGTTCACGCAGGAGCTCTGTCATCCGTTCACTCGCGGCGTGACCGGCTTTGTCATTGTCAAGGCACAGATAGACGATCTGCGTATCCGGTTTCAGCATCTGCATCACCGGAATTGGGGACGTGCCGCAGCAGGCAACGTAGCTGTGCTCCTGCCACTGATGTGGATTCATAGAGATATACGAGAGCATATCGATGGGAGCTTCGAACACATAAAGGCTCCCGTCCGTGCCGGTATGATGAAAACTGTAACGCGGGTCGCTGGACTCGACGTTCAGGCGAAAGGCTTTGCCGAAGCTGTTCGTGCTGCGCAGATGGGCGTGGCGCGGACAGCCGCCTTCGTCGGTTCCGATGAACACAGCATTGTGGTGCGCCGTGTCCTCGTAGAGCATTTTCTTACGCGCGAAATACGAAACCACGTCGGCATCCAGTCCGCGCGTTTTGAGCAGATATGCAAATACACGGTGCATATTCGCGTTCGGAACGGGCGGCGCGAATGGCTTTTGATCGACCTGTTCCTGCTTTTTCGCCTGCGGATAAACCGGCTCCATGCTCTCGCCAAGCAGCATGGACATGGCTTCGGCGTAACTTTTGCCGTAATATTTTTGAACAAAGCTGACAGCGCGGCCACCTTCGTTTGACGCATGGTCGAACCACTCACAGCCGCGCACCGTGACGCTGTGATCGCTGGCAAGCCTCTTTTCACGGCCGGATTTGATGAGCTTTTCTCCTTGCTGGAGGAGAAATTCTTCAAGGTCAACGGTCGCTGCACGCTCTTTCTGCTCTGGGGTAAATTCAATGTATTGTGCCAAAACATCACCTCCTATAGCTGCATATCAAACTGCATTGTTGGAGCAGAATCTGCACGTTTTACAATTCCATAGTCCGTATCTGCAATTCCAAATTCCTCGGCGGCATCCATTTCTTCATCGTAGTCGAGCTGATCCGCGTCCTGAATGTACCGTCCAAGCACGTCCTGCATATCCGCGTCCGGGCAGAATTCATATTCATCCAGCCTGCCTGCCAGCGTAATTGCGGTTTCAACATCTGCGCAGTCTTCCAGTTCCAAAACAGCTTTGTATTTTCCAAGCTGCTGGCCGACATGGTTTTCCTTCAGTGCAGATGCCAAGCGGTTGATGTCTGCAAACGATACCTCTGAGCCGCAAGATATCACGCCGTCGATCTGCTCGATGCAGGCATCTATATTGCGGATACCGAGCTTATTTTGAATTGCCGCCAACGCGGAATGGTCAATCGGACAATCAATTATTTCGGATTCTTCTGCCTGTGGGGACCTAATTGCAACCTGAAAATATGGGTTGTTTTCATCCCACAGGACGGCACGCGCTGATAAGTCCCGCATATCGGCATCCACACGCATCTGAGAATAGTCCTGCACCACACGAAAAACATCCGCCATACTCGAAGCCGGAAGCTGAGAAATGTTTTTTTGCAACACATTCCGTTTCCGCTCCGGCATACACTGAATCTGTGCGGCAAGAAAGTTCAGTTCACGCATCGTCGGCGGAGCAGCTTTGCTCTCAATGGTTCCTGCCAACGCTTTTGTCAGGGCATCTTTCCGACGGCCATCCATGTGGTCTTCTTCCACCTTGTGATAATACGCGCCGCTGCCATATGGGATCTTGCAGCGCGCAAGGGCTTCTATCATCTCTGCATTGTGGCAGGGATATGTGATCTCTGCAATGCTGCCGATTTTGGCGTTGACCAATGTGACCGGCAGGCACCATGGTTCTTGTTTCATTCAACCTCCTGTTTCTTCTCTGCAATTTATGCACGTCCTTTTTGTGCATACACCCGTTGCAAAGATTTTTGTTTTAGGGTATACTGGTTACAGGAAGGGGGCGCACGGAATGCAGACGCAAGTATATTCGATCGATGAGATCCGCGAGATCGTCGCGCCGATTGCAAAGCAGCACGGCGTGGACAAGGTGTTTCTGTTCGGCTCCTACGCGCGGGGCGACGCAACACCTGCCAGTGACGTAGACCTCTGTGTGGACGCACCCAAGCTGCGCGGTCTGTTTGCCCTCGGCGGTCTGTTTGCCGACCTGGAAGACGCGCTCAAAAAGAGCATTGACGTTGTCACGACCGGTTCTCTCAAGTACAATAAAGACGAAGCCTTCCTCGAAAATCTGCGAAAGGATCGGGTGCTGCTGTATGAGCTTTCCTAACCGCGACGCGCAGATTCTGGCGCACATTTTGGAGTATTGTAATCGAGTCGAAAAGACACTATCCCGCTTCGGTCGTAATTTTGATATCTTTCTGGAAGATCAGGATTACATGGATTCTGTCAGCATGAATCTGCTGCAAATCGGTGAGCTTGCTGGAAAGTTTTCCGATGCGTATGTGCAAGAAACCAAGCCGCAGATGGATTGGCGCGCAATCAAGAATATGCGCAATATGTTCGCGCACGATTATGGCTCGATGGACAAAGATCGCATCTGGCAGACAGCGACAGAAGACGTTCCGGCGCTCAAAGCGTATTGTGAACGTGCATTGACCGAGGATTTTTAAGAGAATATGTAACAGGCGGCGCTGCAAAACCAGCGCCGCCTGTTTTATCGAATGTCCAGATTGTATCCCTGTTCCTGCTCATGATCATCCTGCTTATGCCCCATCGCCAGCCGCTTCTGCATGAGCTTTTTGCGGCGCTTGGAGTCGATGCGGATGCCCATTGGATTGCTGGGCGGCGCGGCGTTGTCTCGGAAGATCTGCCCCATCTGATGAAACAGGCGAATGGTTGAATTCAGAAGATATTCGGACGGAAGCTGCGCATCCTGAGAAGCTGTGGATGAAGTATTTTCATCTGCAAGCGTCGGATTTGCAGAAGCGTCCGTAGAAGTATTCTCCGCAGATGGTTCTTCATCTTGCAAAGATTCCTGCTCCATCTGCTGCCGCAGACGTTCCGCTTCCTGAATAATGGCGGTCTTGATCGCGCGGAATTCTTTCTGCTGCGAGAGCGGATTATGCTGACGGGGCCGGTTTTTGTAGTAGCCCTCCAGCGTATCGCGTACACCATTCCAGACAGCATAATACGCCGCCACCTCCGGCAGCTTCTCCAGTTCATCCACGATGGAATCCACCATATCCTTGAGCGGCTTTTTGAGATAGGCATACTGCTTTTTGCCGCTGACCGTGCGCAGTTCCAAAGCAAGTTCCAGCAGCTTTTCTTGGATGGATGCAGGTGGTTCTGAGATAAACTCCATGCGATTAGCCAGATCGTGCATGACCGTCCGCGCTGCGTCGGTCACATCCTTATACGCAGCATCTTTTTGTATGTACAGATTTTCAAGTTCCGCTTGAAAGATGCTGTTGGTCATTGCAGAACGCAATTTCACAACAGCATCCCGTTTCAAAACCGTCTCCTGATCTGTCCAGATCATCATGTGAATATGCGGGTGCGTATCCGCATCGTGGTAAGCTGCGTACCAGTGCAGTGCCGACGCTGGAATATGAAACGCTTCCGCAAACTTATTCTGTTGGCTGACGAGCAGCTTCCGCCAAGCCGCGGCATTGTTATAACCAAGCCGCTCTGCGTCCTCGCGGTGCAGGGAATAGATGATCGTCCAGACGTTGCCGTTGTGCGCGGTCAAGTCGTGCATAGCCGCAGTCAGATTCGTATTTTCCTGCCGCCCGAACAGGCCGTGCGCGCCATGCTTTTCCGCGCCGGGGCGCGTAGCAATGTACTTGAGATAGCCGTTTTCGGATTGAAGATTCTGCATATGTGAATCCAATGCCGCAGAAATGAGCGCCGACGCAGTGTGCAGCGTCGGCGCTTGCTTGTAGTCCTCATACTCGAAGGAATCCCGCACATCTGGGAAGTCCTTGAGCAGCTTTGCGACCATCTCTTTCTGCTTTTCGGTTGCTGGTCCCTTGCCGGTCAAGACTTCGACGCCCTCGCGCGTGGCGATATACTTCATGTATCCGCCTGCGCTTTTACGGCTGATGAAGCCGGTTTTTTGAATCAGCCGCGCCATCTGTTACAGTCGACTTTGCTGCCGAAGCACCTCTGGGAACGAGATCTGGCCGTTCGTCCGCAGCACCTCCTGATAGCTTTTGCCACGCATCTGCTGGTACGTCTGCGCGTCGATATCCGTATCTGACGCGAGAATATGATTGCAGACGTTTTGCTCGACAGCCTGCTTCAGAAGCAGCTTGCCGATACGATCCCCGAACATACTGAGGATTGCCTCCAGCGTTTCACCAAGGATCTTCGGCAGGAAGTCCCCGGCGTATTCACTTTGCAGATAGCCGCAGTAGAACAGAATCGCTTTTTCGATGAACTCGCTCTGGCTGTTACATCCATCCTGTCGATAGAGACGTTCGACCGTCGCTTTGGTTTCCGGCATGAGCCAGAGTGGAAATTTGATTTTCTTGTTTGCCATGCCAATTTTCCTCCATTTTTGTGCGCAACCCCGCTGTTTTCCTTGAAACAGCGGGACTATCTGCGCTTCCGACCCCAACAGGGCTGTTTTTGCTCGCTCAACAACCCCTGTCCGAAAGTCCCAAACTGCCCGCACTGCGGGCAGATGTGTCTGCCAAGGTGCGCGCACGACACCTTGGCTTTCTCCTGCTTCGCCGCTTGCGGCTCGTTCCTCCGCTGAAAGCCGCCCGCAGGCGCTCCGGCTTCTGTGCTGTAGCTCTGCCGGACACTCCCACACGTCGGCGCAGTGTCCGGTTTTCAGGCTTCCGGTGGGTACGCGCTCGGCTGTGCCGCGAAAGCCGCACAAAGCGCCGACACGGGCGCGACGGCGTGGAACGCGCTGCCGGTCACAGCTGCATCTCCTGCATCTGCTCCGATTCCGACATTTTCGGCTGCGGATCTGTGGTAATCGCGTACCATTGACCATTCTCAGCCTTTCTCACGGACACAAGCTCCTGCTGCAGCAATTTTTCTGCCGGAGCTGGTATTTCCCATCCACTTTCGCCGGTATGTGCCTGCGCCGCCGCGCCTTGCCGGAGCCGCTCGGCGTCCTGGGCGTTCAGGTCAACGTAGCCGAACGGTGTCATGAAATGAAAGCTATCTTCCGGGCAAGCTTCCAGCAGGTCTTTGAGCGTCTGCACCGGTTTTCCGTTTTGCTCTGTCGGAAATTCTTCACAGTAAAATTCCGTAGACATTTTATCTCCTTTTTCGTTTTTTGCAGCGCTCCTGCACGGCGGCGCAACGTCCGGTTTTCTGGTACTTAGCGGGTACACGCTCGACTGTGCCGCGAAAGCCGCACAAACCGCCGACACGGGCGCGACGGCGCGGGAGGTGCAGTCGGTCACAGCTGCATCTCCTGCGTGGGAGCATCCTGCTCCTGCAAAATCTCCTGACAGAGCTGATTTAACGGCATATACTCCCGCTGCATACAGTAGGCTTCCATCTTTTCACGCAGCACCTCTTTCTCTGCCGCATTCAGGTGATAGGTAAGAGATTGATCATCGATTCCGCTGCCATAGAGCGTGATCTCCAGCTCATCGCAGACCTGCTGGCGCTGCATATCGTAGTTGGCATAGATATTCAGCGCATGGTCGTTTTCATCGGTTTCTACGAATGTACCGAACACTTCGTCGACGTTGAAACACGGAACGACGTAAAAATTCAGTATTCGGTCATCCATCGCCTCTATGCTATCCTCGAAATAAAAATTCCGCGCAGTGAGTCTGCTCGGTGTGGTCAGCTCCTGACCATCCAGCCGGTCGAGGAAGATGCGCCAGCGGTCATCCTCGGAAATCTCAGCCTCCTGAAATGCCTGCTCTGCTGCGTCTGCCACGTCCTGCATCGCGTAGACCTTCCAACCGTCCATGATGTTGAGCGCAGAAAGCGTCCGCGCGTCAAAGTCCAGCTCAAACAGTCCGCCGACCTCGCCGGTGTTCTCCATGCGGCGCTTCGCCAGTGTATCGAAAGCCTCTCGGCTGATCTCTTTGCAGCCGTCCGTCGCTTCAAAGAGACTCCGCGCTGGCAGGCGCTGTCCCTGCTGGAGATAATCGTGAAGCCGTCTGGCAAGCTGAAAAAACTCCATGCCGGATTCGTTTTGCAGATAGACTTCCGCGCAGTCCTCCGTGATGTGAAAGCCCGCCGTGCTCATACCTGCGCCTCCGATTTCTTTTGCGGTTTGCGCACTGGATCGTCCTGCGTACAGTCGCTGATGTATTCCTGCACGGCAGCAGGGACGACCTTTTCGTAGAGTCGCTGCGCCGCCTTTTGCAGCTCCGCTTCCAGCGTTGAATCGCGCTTGGCGATGTAGCGCCGGAGAGCGCGGAGCTTTTCTTCCTCGAACGTGATTTGAATATTTGCCTGTTTCATAAACTTCTCCATTCTACAAAAAGCAGGCACACGGTTTTTACCATGTGCCTGCTGTGCGTATTTGTTTTATACGGCCCAATGCTGTGCGCCGGTGAGCTGGTCGAGGATCAGCGAACCGACTGTGACCGCATCCTCGATCGTCAGGTAATGCGGCGCGCTCTCATCCAGCAGCAGCCGTCCGGACGCTGGAAATTCCTCGTCCGCAAACCAGGCCTTCAGCCATACGGGATAGCGCGGCGCAAAATCGAACCGCGCACAGAAGTCCGCGTTGGACGGCAGGAGCTCTGCGCCGAGTGATCTGCATCGCCGTTCCAGTTCCTCCGGCGGCAGGATGCCGAGGTCGCGCCGGACGATCAGCTCCGCGTTACGGTCAAGACCGCCGCCGCGCACCAGACCGTCCTTGTATTGAGAAAATGTGATCGTCCGACCGGTCAGCGGCGCACCGTCTGCCAGGTCCAGATAGTGCAGCAATGTCAGCGCATGCCACTTGGAAAGCGGCGGCTGAATCGTGCAGTCCGACAGCCGGACAGTCACGGTCTGCTCAAGCGTTTTCAATGAAAACGAACCGTCTGCATACTGCGCGCCAGCCTTTTCTGCAATATCCTCCGGTATGTGCTGTGCCAGCCGCTCCTGTGCGACGGCAAGCATCGCTTCAAATTGACGGTTTTCCATACTCTCACCTCTGTCCCTATCTTACCATGCTGTTGGGCAGTTTTCAATTGCGCTGTCAATATGACATACCGCCCTGCACCTGCTCGTCCGGCATCGGCGCTGCGACGATTTTGTCATCCACGTGCATAAATATTTCCGGCTGCCGGAATTGCTCGGCAAACCGCTCGGCAAGCTCGTGCGGCAGGTCGGTGAAATCATTTTGTCCGAGTCCGACGATAAAGAAATTTCCCGCGACGATGTCGTAGATATCGCCATCCGAATCGCGCAGTGCACGGTTGAGCGGCAGACCGTCCAGCTTTCCGGACTCGCGGCAAATCAATGCCACCGGTTCCTCGTAGGGATACACGGCTTGGATATATCCGCCGACGAGCGCCTGCATACTTTGCAGATCATCCCCGATCTGCGTTTCATACGGAGCCTTTCCCGGCTCCACCATCAAGACGTTCAAGTTTTTCTCTCCTTTTCTGTTTGTGATTCTCTCCGGGTGTGCTATACTGGGCTTACCGGAGGTGATTTTGTGCAGCGGCTTATTTTTCATGTGGACGTCAACAGCGCGTTTCTATCCTGGGAAGCCGCGCGGCGTGTGGCAGACGGGGAGTCAGATCTTCGTCTCATTCCCTCCGCCATCGGCGGCGACCGCGACAAGCGCACCGGCGTGATCCTTGCCAAATCCATCCCCGCGAAAAAGTTCGGCGTTACGACTGGGGAACCTGTTGCGATGGCGCTGCGCAAATGCCCGCAGCTCGTTCTGGCGAAGCCGGACTTTGCTCTTTACACCAGAAACTCCAAAGCGTTTATCGCCATCTGCCGCCGCTTCGCGCCCGTCGTGGAGCAGGTGTCGGACGGCTATACGCCGCTGCGTCTGCTCGGCGTAACGCTCGGCGACGTTTCCGACAACGAGACGGCGCAGCTCTCCATGTTTCAGGACGATCAAAAAGATCGCGCCCGGAAGCTCGACCAGACTGTCGATCAGCTGCGCAGCAAGTTCGGCGTAAGCGCGATCTCGCGCGGAAGCGTCACGGACGCAACGAAGCGCGTGGGCAGAAAATATAAGGCGCAGTTGGATGACCGGAATAAAAAATAACCGCTGCCGGATCCAGCTGCCGCAGCATTGGAAGAAACAGCCGTTCAGGGAGGACGTCATGCCGAAAACAACAGACCCGCGCACCCTGCAAACCAAAGCGCAGATCCGCAAAACGCTGCTGGAACTTCTGCAGAAAGCTCCGTTTTCCAAACTTACCGTCAAGGAGCTGTGCGCCCGCGCCGGGATCAACCGGGGCACATTCTACCTGCACTACCGGGATCTGCTTGCCGTGGTGGAGGAGCTGGTGGAGCTGGTCATCACGGAAAACGCCGGTGCGCAGCCATATGTCTGCTGCCTGACCGCCGAGCGGTATGCCTGTCCCTACGGCATCTGTGACCAGATCCGCACCCATCCGGACTATGCCGCGCTCTTTTTCGATGATACGCTGCACGAGCGCGTGATCCGGAAAATCGCGGAGCATTCGCTCGGCAGGTATATCTCCGCGCTGGCCGGTCAGTGTACGCTTACCCCGGCGCAGGCTGAGACGATTTTTTACTTCCAGCTCAACGGCTGCCTTGCGGTCAACCGGCAGATTTTCCGCAGCGGCGGCGCAAATTGGGAAGAAAGCCGTGACCTGATCGGCGGCTTCATTCAGAGCGGCCTGCTGCGCTATCGGAAATGACTTCCTCAACACATTTCGGATCCTGTTCATTGTATTTCGCGGCGAGTTTCTGTAAAATAGTTTCTGGACATTGTGTTCAGAAACTTTTTCTTTTGTGAGGCGCTTATGAATCTTCTTGGAAAACTCCAGCCTGTTATCATTCTTGCCGCCGCGCTGCTCGGTCTGCTGCTCGGCACATGGGCGCCGCCCGGCAGCATCCGCTCCGGTCTGATCGAAGTCTTTCTGATGCTGCTGTTATATATTCTTTTCCTATCCGTAGACCTGAAAAAAATCAGAACATCCTTTGCAAACCTGCGCTTCACGCTGACTGCGGCAGCCATCAATTTCGTTTTTACGCCTATCCTCGGCTGGCTGCTGGGAAAGCTGTTCTTTGCGCAGTCACCGGATATCCGCATCGGTCTTTTGATGCTGCTCGTCACACCCTGCACAGACTGGTATCTGGTATTCACCGGTCTGGCAGACGGCAATGTGGAGCTCGGAATGTCCATTCTGCCGCTGAACCTGCTCCTGCAGATCGTTCTGCTGCCGGGTTATCTGCTGCTGTTCATTGGCAGCGAGGTGCAGATGGACGCCGCAGCACTGCTGCAGAGCGTCGTGCTGGTGCTTGCCATTCCATTTGCCGCCTCGCTTCTGACAAAGCGTCTTTTCAGAAACCGACCAAACTTCCGCACATTCCTGTCCGCGCAGGGAGATAACCTCCAGCTCCTGTTTCTGTGCCTGGCGGTGGTCGTGATGTTTGCTTCTGAGGGCAGAAGCCTGTGGGAGAATCCCGCGCTGCTGCTGAAGCTGTTCGTTCCGCTTCTGATCTTTTTCGCGGTGCTGTTTTTTCTGGCGCAGCTTGCCGGGAGGCTGCTGCGCTTTTCAAAGCGCGACACCATCGCGCTGAACTTCACAACGCTGGCACGCAACTCGCCGCTCTCGCTGGCGATCGCGGTCGCGACCTTCCCGCAGCAGCCGCTTGTTTCGCTGGCGCTTGTAATTGGACCGCTCATTGAACTGCCGGTGCTGTCGGTCATATCCGGGATTCTGAAGCGATGGAACTCTGGCGCGGCAGACGCAGCACAGAATCCTCAATCGTAGCTGATATACGGAATTTTCAGCCAGTGTGTCCATCTTGCGCCCTCCAGCTTGGTTTTGACCACGCCGTAGCGCGTTCCCATGGCCTCGACCACCTCGCCGTTTCCGATATACACGCCGATATGCCCGTCGTGCCAGACTGCCAGACCGGGGGTTTCGGGGATGGTATCGATGGGGCCGGAGACGGTCGCGGAATGGTACATCTCATTCGCCGTGATGTCTGGCATCCCATTCGTGTTGTAGACGATTTCTTCCGTCTCTGCATTTAGCCAGCCGTAGCCTTTGATCAGACCGACACAGTCCGTCGTTCTGCCGCCGACCCACGTCTGACGGATGAAATCTGCGTTGCCAGCAAGAGCATCTGGATACTGCGCCAGCTTGGATTCAAACAGACCCTCCGTCAGCACAAGACCGAACGTACCCCACACATAGCCCCAGTGTTCTTCATAGGCGTGAATGGCGTACTGCACCAGATCGTCGGCGTTCTTGCCAGCCGGGTTCGTGAAGCCGGACGTATCCAGTTCGGTGCTGCCGCTGCCGTAGCCGTAGTCAATCTGGATCGTACCGCCCGACGCACCAGTGCCGTCGCTGCCATTGGCATTGCCCGCGATCATCGTGTAGATGTGCGCGGCGTTTTCCTTGTCCTCGTCGGTTATGGTTCTGCCGAGCTTTGCCGCAAGGTTTTCATACGCTGCCGCAAGTGAGAGCGGCACGGTCGCTGTGTAGACTTCCTCAGTCTCGACCGTGCTGCCGTCTTCCAGCTCAGTGACTACAATTCGCGTTCGCTGTTCTGTGATAAAAAAGCAGTCCACAAATCGGTCTGCCGCACGCTGACTTGGCGCGGCCTCGCCAAAACAGAGGGCATAAAAAATCGCCTTGACCTGTATCGGGTCAAGACGATTGCCGTCGGTCATAGTCGCGTTGGCTTCCGCTACCGCCGAATCCAGAAGAGAAAAAGCCGTCTGCATATCCGTGATGTGCGTTTGAAACTCGGCAGGCACGGAATCCGTAAAGTTGACTCCATAGAACGACGCTTCGACTGTCAGATTGTTGTGGTCGGCCCCACCTGCCGTGTTTGAGCAGAGGATGGCTGCGATCAGGATGACCGGCGCGAAAATGGCGACCAGCAGGAAGCCGACACCCTTGCGTCCTTTCTCGCTAGTCAGCAGCGTGGCGGCAACACGCGCGGCTATTGCGCTCATGCTCATAGCTGCATCCCGCCCATGACCGGCGCAGTTTCCTGCTCTCCATCGTGCTGGGCTAAAAGCGCCCGGTCATTCTCGTCCAGACGATTGGACAGACCAGCCGCGTCCATGTACTCCATGACGTTTCCGGCCATGCGGCGCAGGAGCTTTTCTTCGCCCTCTGCTTGCGAACCCAGCCGGATGCGCTGTTCTGCCAGCGCCTGTGCGACCAGTCGCTGCTCGTCCGGAGACAGGTTCAGGGACATCGTTTCTTCCGGACCTGACTGCCCTCCAACCACTATGTACCGCGCGTGGACACTGTTGTCCCCGCGAATCGCTTTCGTGATCGCAGAGGAAATGAGGGACATCCGATCCATATCCGCGTCGCTCTCGCCAAGCGTTTTGCCGGTCATGAAATGCTCTGTCCTGCGCTGACTGTCCTCGTACCATTCCAGAAACACATCCAGATAGATGCCCTCGCTTCCGCCGTAGTCTGTCCGACAGAAAAAGCCGGCGTCTCTGGGCATCTCGCGTCCGTTTTGCCAACGATTGTCCAGAAGAAGATACTCGTCTGGTAGATAGCCGATGCTGTCCAACCGAGCTTCCAGCTCGTGAAAAACATCTTCCGCTGTGCGCTGACCGGCATATTTCAGCTTACAGGGATTCTCTGCATCCGGTTCCCAGCGTTCAAATTCAATTTGTTTCATACGTTCTCCTTTTCATCGTTCATCATCTGCCGCCTGCCTTTCCAAACAGGGCTTCCTTGTACGGCGGCGCGTGGACTTCCAGCAGGTAGCGTTCGTTGCCGCATTTGTAGAGGCACACGCCGCGCTGTGGGAACTTGATGAGGTCGAACTCGCTGTCCTCCAGTTGGAGCATATCCATGTATGCGCGGCGGTCAATCGAACCGGCGTTGAACAAGAACTGGTGCGGCGGGATGGAAAAGAGCGGCTTCGTCATCTCGCGCACACCCGGCTGGTCAAAATCTTCGAGATTCTGGCTTGCCAGCACCAGCGCGGACTCTTTTTTTCGCACACGTTTCAGAGAATTTCGGATATACTCAATGGCAACCGGGTTCGAGAGCCAGATATAGAGTTCATCCAGCGCCGCAACCGTGTTGCCCTCGGTGAGCAGCTTGTCCGACATATACGACAGCAGGTTCAAAAGAATTGTGCTGCGCACATTCTGCGCCACGGACAGAAGACCCTTCACACCGAACACCAGAAAGCGCGTTGAGGTCAGGTTTGTGTGACCGTTGAAGAATTTCGAGTCCGCGCCGCGGCACATGGAGTGCAGCCCCAACAGCACCTGCTGGAGCGTCTCGCGCGTATAGAGCTGCGGCTTCGTTTCGTCGAAATTCTCGTACTCGATCTCGATAAAATCATACAATTCTGAGAGAATGGGGTAGTCCTCCGGCCGCATCTGCGAAAAATCCGTTTCCTCTGTGATGCCCCATTCCGTGTATAGTTTGGTTAACATAATTTCAATCGTATCGATCTGCGCTGTCGTAAAGTCCTTATAGGTACGAAAAACATCCTTGAGGAAGGATGTGTGCTGCGCCAGCCGGGTGGACTGCCGGAAGGCTTTGGGCGCGTCCACATCATACAGCTCCATACTGCCAACACGGATCTCATGCTGCTCCACGCTCTCTCCGAACCCATCACTGGCCTGTCCGGCTATATAGTCTTTGAGCTTTGCCAATTCCTCGCCGTTCAATTCACCGGAAACCATACATTCGGCCACGCCCCAAAGCTTGCTGTTCCTTGCTTCGGCTTTGAAAAAGAGCGACCGCACCTTTGCGTCAACTCCGTCGTTCCGGTTGTAGTATTCCATGAATCCGCGTGGCGTGTCCAGAAACTTTGATTCACGTTCCAATGCACCGGTGATGGTATCCGCATAGCCAACAGCGTCGTCGTCGGAAAGCGTGAGTTCCTCATCCTCATAATCGCCCCAGTCATTTTTTTCATAATAACCGAGCGCCAACGGCATGTAAAGCTTTAATTTCTGCGGCTTTACCACAGTAAAGTCATCCTCACCGGGGACGAGAGAAAGCCCACGCCCATTATCCCATTCCATTAAAAGCTGACCAGCATCGTCAATGCCCTGCACCGTTCCGGTCATGCCTTTCGGGATTGGCTGCGGATCGTTCATCATGGAATCCAGCCGGATGCGCGTTCCCGGTGGAAACTGCTCACGCAGAAGCTTTACCATATAGGGTTTCATAAATGGCATATCACATTCCTCCCATCTGCATTTCCTGTTTTTCTGTCTGCTCTGCCCGCTGATACTGCTTCAGACTTTCTTTTGCCCAATCCGGCAGGAACTCATCTTTCAGCACGCCGATAAAATCATTTCGGTTCCAGCGCGTCTGCTCTCCATCACCGAGGCAGGTGCAAAGAATGGAGCGGCCGCGTGCGGTCGGGCTGCACCCAAAGCCGCTTTCCGCCAGCCAGAGTTGATTCTCGGGCGACCAGTATTCTTCTTTCAGGGTATTTGGCGAGAGAACAAGCACCTTGCCGGTGTAATCCAGTTCGCTCGAATCCGGTTCGCACTGCTTCTGGTCGAACATTCCAAGATCCATGACGAGCTTTCTGTAGTTTGAAATGAAGCCGTCCAGAATGGCAGAATGACTTCGGGCTGCGAAGCAGTAATTATGTATTTCGTCGGGTGGAATGAAGTGGCTGTCCGCCCAAGCTCGGTTGTCAGGACGGAAGCGCCCATCGCCGCGCCGCTCCTGCACGGTGTTCGCTAAAACGTGTTCCACGCGCTTGTAGCCGTAAAGCTCGACGATCTTTTCCACTGTGCCGTCCTTCAGATGCATCCCATCGAAGTTTTCCCGAATGAGAATATCGATCCCACCCGCACAGGCGCAATTCTCACGGAAGCTCTCGCGCCACTTTTCGATCTCGCCGCGTTCGCGGGCTTCTTTTGCACCGTAGGGATACAGCGGAATTTTACTCTGCATCACTGTTCTCGCTTTCTGCAGTCAGAATATCGTTCAGCGCGTACAGGCTGTGTCCGGAGGCCAGCAGGCATTGCAGGATCGAGCGCGGCACATCCGTCAGATCATGCTTGTACGATGCCGGATAGACGGCAATCACGCCAGCATCCTCACTGGCCTCGCAATCCAGTTTGGTGTCTGCCGTGATCCCAGCCTTTTCTCGCGCCCAGTCCGGCACGGCAACCGTAAACTCTCGGAGCACCTCGTCCAGCGTCATGTCCCGGTGTTCTGCCTCTGCCGGGCCGCACTTTGCGGCGACTGCCTCCAGAAACTCGCATGCCTGCTCGTTCAACGCATCGATGAGCATGAGCAGCTGATAGGTGCTCACACTCTCCGGCATAAGCAGAATGCCGCCATTGAGCTGCACCATAGAAATTAACTTTGCATCCTCCATCCCGCAGAGCTTGAACATCCCCTCTGGGATGACGGCATTGCGGCTCCGGTTGATCACCTGAAATTCCATTTTCGTTCCTCCTCTTACATTTCGCCCATCTGCATTTCTTCAGATGGGGCTAAATTATAATCTTCTTCATTGCACGGATTTTCTTCACCATAAAGATCAAACACGATATCATCTACCGCCTTCCGAACGGCTGGGTCCTGCGTGATTGTACGGAACCGGAAACCAGTTGTCGCCTCATGCGGCAGTTCCTCGCGGATGCAGTCCAGATATGCTTTGGCGTCTGTGAACTGCTGCGCATCGCCATTGATGAAATGCACCCGACCGATCAGCGGCTGATAGGCATGGTTGATCTTCTGCTCGTTCAGGTCGTAGCACAACAGGTGCGCCTGATAATCTCCCGGCACGGGATTGCAGCGCAGGCAGTATTCGTAATTCTCCGTTTCTACGACGTAGCCATAATTCTGTGACCAGCCGCCCGGTATTTTGCCGCCGTTTTCGTAGCAAAAGTGCCGCATGGAGGAAAGGTCTTTCAGAACCGTTTCCCGCAGCGTGTCAACGACCTGTTGGAGTTCTGCTCTGAACTCCGGCGAGTTCAATTCCTCACGTCCGCGTGGATGCCAGGTGTGCCAGAACGCTGTGCCTCTTTTTCCGAAATCCATACGGACGCAGCCAATTGCGCCCATCTGCGCGTTCTGCTCTGGCGTCTGCGCAAAGAAAGCACCCGCCTCCTCCGGCTGTGCTGGCCGGACACGGAATGCGGGCGGATCAGTAGATATCTTCGTCATCTTCGCCGTCCTCATCCTCCGGCACATACAGCGCCAGTTTTGCAGCATCCGCCAGATGTGCGCAGATGGCAAGAACGCCCGCCACACCAATGATCATGCCAAGTGTAATTACAATTGCTTTTCTCATTTCAATCCTCCATTCTATAATGCCATTTCTTGTGTCTGCTTTTGGTCGTGCAGCTCATCCAGAAGCTCCTGCGGCAAGCCCTCCTTGCGCACAACGAATCCACGGCTGCACGCTGCGCCGCCATGCGCGTCGCAAAATTCAATTCCAACGGCTTCATAATTGATGTAC
>ERZ773168.2023-NODE-2023-length-16134-cov-3.574289_pt1 | contig 16134 bp, 16 predicted proteins | sample MGYA00511261_ERZ773168 | MGnify/ENA primary metagenome ERZ773168 (study PRJEB29015, sample SAMEA2737855) | human gut metagenome | biome: human gut; feature: human-associated habitat; material: faeces | place: China | collected 2012 ... | reverse complement strand
ATCTGGAAGAGCTGGCGGCAAAGATTGCGGGGCAGGAATGAAGAATATAACGTTTCATTTTACAAAGCCGTCTTTTTTCTTTCTATCCGCTGCAGTGTGTTAAACCAGCTCTGCGGCAGACCGAAGCCGAAGACAATTCCCAGCACGATGGCACCCGCCACCTTGATGGTTTCCATGCCGTAGTTGGAGAATTGCGGCATATCGTTCATGATAAAATAGTAGGACGTATAGTAAATACCTGCTCCGGGAACCAGCGGAAAAATACCGGCGATGAGGTAAACGGTCACCGGATTTCTGCGGATCGCGGACAGAATACGCGAAAATACGGTGAGTGTGAAGGTGGCGGTCAGATTCGCAAGTACCGTGCCCAGATCGCCGTTTAAGCCGATCACATAGACGACCCAGCCGATGGCACCGGTCAGACCGCAGAAAAACAGTTCCTTTTTCGGCGCGCCAAACAGTTCCGCAAAAGAGAGTGTGGCAAACAAACTCACAATAAACTGGATAATCATAACAGCGCTGCACCTCCCCTTGCAAAATGATAGATCGTAATGACGGTGCCGACGCCGACAGCGATACAAAATGCGGTCAGGATGGCGTCAATCATGTGAATGGCACCGGACAGATAATCTCCGTTAAAAAAGTCGCGGATCGACGTAGTGAGCGCGATTCCGGGGACGAGAGGCATGATGTCTCCGATGATGACCTTATCGTAGAGGATGGGGGTACCAAAGGAGAGTACAATCAGCGACAGCAGCGTTACGAATGCACTTCCCAGGATATTCGTGATAAACTTGGAATTCTTATGGCGCTTTAAGGCAAACAGAAATACCTGCAGCAGCATGCCGATAAAAAAGCCGACGATGCTGTCCAGGGCTGTACCTCCGAAAAGGTAGGAAAAACAGCCACAACCTAGTCCGCAGAAGAAGATGTGGACGACAGGTTTACCGAACGAAATATTTTTACATCTTTCCAGACGGTTCCAGGCGTCGATCAGCGAACATTCGTGGGAACAGATCTCGCGGGAAAGCTGGTTTAATGCAGCGATGCGCCCGAGATGCGTGGTGCCGAGCGGAATGTGGCGGATCATGCTGCAGGCATCTTCACGATCCTCGTTTGCACTTGCAAAGATTCCGTTGGAAAGCACATAAACATCATAATTTTCAATTTCGTATGCCTCAAGAATATGCATGACCGTGTCCTCGACGCGGTAGACTTCGGCACCATTCCGGAGCAGTGCATCGCCGATTTCCACGGCGAGAGCCAGAATTTCCTTGGTTACAGCCATTTGGATGTCCGCCTTTCTGATAATAAAATGTCCATATGAAAAAGTAACACGTTTTTATAAAAAAAGCAATCTGGTACTTTTGTCAGTTGTCCTGTACATAATATCTGTGAGGACAGGCATAATAATGCATAAATCATGCAAGTGATGTAAAAACGGACAGGAGGACAGGAATATGAATTGCAGAAAATACAGAGCATGCCTTGTGGGAGTGCTGGCCATCGCGCTGATCTGCGGGGCACTTTTATATCTGAAATACGGGAGAGAGGGGGAGACCCCGATGGACGGCGTGCTGGTGGAACGGAATTCTACATGGGAAGCGGGAACTGCGGCATGAGTGCAAAGAGTGAGACACTGTATCTTAAGATTGACCAGAATACAATCGTGACAGACCGGCATGTGACATTGGGGGACATTGCGAAAATGGAGTGCTCGGATGCTTCGATTGTGCGCCAGTTGAAGCAGAAAAAAATCTATACGTTTGCGGAGGCGATGAATCCGCGCAAACAGAAGAACCAGATGAAGGTTTTTTCCATATTAAAGATCGTCGAACTGATTCATGAGGAATATCCGAATGTGGACATCAGCAATGAGGGAGAGAAGGATTTTATCATTGAATACATTCCCAATCCCGAGAAACCGAAGTGGATCAATGCGTTAAAGACCGTCGCGCTCTGCGTGGTCATTTTTTTCGGGGCGGCGTTCACGATTATGGCGTTCAACAACGATGTATCCGTGGGAGATGTCTTTTCCAAATTCTATCGGCAGGTGATGGGAAAGGAGTCAAGCGGCGTGACAGAACTTGAAATCTGTTACAGCATCGGACTTGCCATTGGCATTACGCTGTTTTTCAATCATGTGGGCAGCAAGAAGATCACGCCGGATCCGACGCCGATGCAGGTGGAGATGCGCAAATATGAGAAGGACATAGATACTACATTTATAGAGAACGCGGAGAGAAAGGGACACAGCATCGATGTTAATTGAGCATATATTTTTGGGCTTCTGCGGGCTTGCCGCGGGACTTGCCGTCTCTGCGGGAACATTTGCGTTTTTGATCGTCATCGGTGTCATTCCGCGTATGATTGGAAAGTGCAACCGCGCGGCAGAGACACTGCATTTTGAAAATGCCGTGATTCTGGGCGGAATCTGTGGAAATCTGGCGTCTGTTTTTTTGCAGATCCGGATTCCGTTCGGACCGGCGCTTCTGTGCGTGTACGGTATTTCTGCCGGGATATTTGTGGGAAGCATCGCGGTGGCGCTCGCGGAGATCCTGAATACATTTCCGATTACATTCCGGCGCATGGGCTTAAAGGTCGGACTCTTCTGGGTCATGCTTGCGATGGCGGCAGGAAAAGTGGCAGGATCGCTGTACTATTTCCTTGGAAATTTTAAGGCACAGTAGTACAATGATGGGAGATTGTTCTTTTACGGAGGAAAATTATGGTACCATCCATCGCACGCCAGAGCGTGATTATCAAGTGCAATATGCAGAAGTCAATTCTGACAGGAAATTATGAATTTTATTATGCTGCGGGACTTATCGCCAACCTTTCCGGAGTTGAGATCCCGGAGGACATCAAGCCGGAGGAACTGCTCGCGCTTCTGTCGGAGAAGATACCGACGCTGACACCAGCGGATGAGAAGGAAAAGTATCTGTTCGGGATGGTGGCGGACTACCGTCCCGAAGATGTATATGATGAGCAGATGCGGGAACTTTTAGACTGGGGACGCACTGAAAAATATCTCTGGACGGTCACATTGCCGGATGACTGGCAGAACGCATAAAGGTAGAGCAGCATAGCATCACAGAGGAGAAATGGCGGGAGGAGCGGACGAATAAAAAGAATAAAACTGCGCATACTGACAAAAAAGACGGAGGTCGCGCAGTGGATAAGGAAAAAGAACGTTTACAAAAAAAATACAATGATTATGTGAAGCAGGTGACTCCCACCCATAATCTCTGGTGGAATATGGCGAAGGCGTTTGTGACAGGCGGGATCATCTGTTGCATCGGGCAGTTCATTCTGAATGTGTGTGGGAATTACGGACTGGATCAGAAGACATCCGGAAGCTGGTGCTCTATGCTGCTCATTCTGCTGTCTGTACTGCTCACCGGTCTGAATCTGTACCCTTCGATTGCAAACTGGGGAGGCGCGGGCGCGCTGGTGCCAATTACCGGGTTTGCAAACGGTGTGGCCGCGCCCGCCATAGAGTTCCAGAAAGAAGGACAGGTTTTCGGAATTGGCTGCAAGATCTTTACGATTGCCGGGCCGGTCATTTTATACGGAATATTTTCAAGCTGGGTGCTTGGATTGATCTATTGGGTATTAAAATGGTGGGGAATGGTGTAGTGCCTTTTCCGTGCGGGTCTGAGAGAGGAAAAATGTCTTGCCAGACCCGAGAAGTGGACGAAAAGAAGGAAAAAGAAGAGAAAAAAGAAGCCACCCGGGTCTGGAAGAAGAAAAATGTTCTCCCAGACCCGAAATATTGTGATTTTCGGGTCTGAGAGAGGAAAAACGCCGTTCCAGACCCGCGCCGGGCGAAACTAAAAGAAACGGCAGTGGAAGAGAGAAGCACGGATTCAGACCGCGGAATCCAGAAAATAGTAGGAAATCAGATGCTCAATCATGCCGGCGTTTAAGGGATATGCTTTGGTCTCGTACGTGGTGATCAGATGAACGGATGGAATGATGCCGTTTGCAGCATAGAGAGAAAGCTTCGAGCCGGCGTTTTTTGCGTAGGCGGGATCGTCCATCAGACCAAAATGCTCCCAGTAGTAGAGTGCGCCGGTTCCGGGATGACGTATGGTGAAATCCGGAAACAGAGTGATGCCGCCAAGGGAGAGCGCACATTCGTAGCGGTAAGGAATGGCGTTTAGGTGGAGCAGCATGGCAATCATGGCTTCTGATTTGGAACGCACCCTCTCGTCGGAGACGGTTTTGTGAAGCAGCTGCTCAGGATGGAGCGGATTGCGTTCGTAGGAAGCGGCAGACCATTCGACAGCGGAACGAGTCGAAATATTCGGGATACCTGAAACATTCGAGACGTCCGGAATATTTTTTGAGGTGGAAAAATAAGAATGAAGCAGATTTTCACAGGCGGGATCAGAGAGAAGATGTGGATCATCGGAAGAGAGGCTGCCCGCGGGGGAGTATTTTAAATAGGCAGTGATTGCTGCCTGCTCCTGCAAGAGTATTTGCTCCTGTTGCTGCAGATACTTTTTCAGCGCAAGCTGTTCGGCGAGAGTGCGGTTTGCTTTCGGAATATAGGTCTTGGAGTGACCGTCGCCCTGATACCATTTGACGGTGGTTCCGTTGCGGGAGCAAATGAGCTTTCCGGGAGGGAGCTTCTGAAGCTGCTTCTGGATGGTACGGAGTTCCTGCCCGTTGCGGTCGCGGGCAGTGAGGATTTGTGTGTGTAAAGGTGTCATGGTATTCTCCTATTCTATAGATGGTGTGTGTTAAGAGGATCCGGTTTATTTTTATGTGCTAAAAATGACCTTTGCTGTTTTAAGTGTAGACGGGAAAGGAACTTCGGATGCGCAGAAAACAGCGCAAAAAGAGGATATACTGTTTTTTATTAAACCATACTACAAACGAAAAGTAAAGCGAAGGAACGAAAAAGATACCATCTCATATCAAGCCGGGAAGCACCGCATTCTGCCGTCTCCACAGCTTGACATGTGGCTTACTCCGGTTGTAAGATAAGAAACAATGAGCATGAAAAAGAACTGCGGGGAAAAGTAAATGTCAGTCACAAAACAATTTGTCAGGTATGTCACACAGAATATATTCGGAATGTTAGGTATCTCCTGTTATATCATCGCTGATACCTTTTTTATTGCGAAGGCGGCGGGAACGGACGGAATCACGGTCTTAAATCTGGTGCTGCCGATTTACAATCTGATTTTTGCGATCGGTTCGATGATCGGCGTTGGTTCTGCGACGCGCTTTACGATTTTAAGAGCGCAGGGCGGGGAGCGGGCGCACGACTATTTTTCCAACGCCATCTGTTTTGTGTGGATGATTGGAATCCTGTTTACACTTGCGGGCATTTTTATCCCGGATAAAATCATCGCGCTGATGGGCGGCGATCCGGGAATTGTGGCGCTCGGAACCGGGTATACGAGAATCTTTCTGCTGTTTACGCCGTTTTTCATGATGAACTACGTCATCATGGCATTTGTGCGCAATGATAACCAGCCGTCCTTAGCGATGGCGGGAACCCTTGCGGGAAGTTTTTCCAACATTCTGTTTGACTATATTTTTATGTTTCCGCTTGGCATGGGGTTAGAGGGAGCGGCGCTTGCCACGGCGGCATCGCCGATCATCAGCATTCTGATCTGCAGCGCGCATTTCCTTGGAAAAAAGAATACTGTGCGGTTCCGGCTGCACGCGCCGTCCATCGCCCAGTTATTCGGGGCGTGTCAGCTTGGCGTCCCGGCATTTGTGGGGGAGATTTCTTCCGGAGTCATCACGACCGTGTTCAATTTCCTGATGCTCGGTCTTGTGGGAAATATCGGTGTGGCGGCTTACGGAGTGATCGCGAACTTTGCGCTTGTGGCAATGGCAATCTTCAACGGAGTGTCACAGGGAGCGCAGCCGATCGTGAGTGACTGCTACGGAAAAGGAGATGTGAAATCTGTCCGGAAAATACGAAATCTCGGACTTGTCACGGCTTTGGGCATCGCGGTAGTGCTCATCGGAGCCGTCTACGGATTTACGGATTCGTTGGTGAGTCTGTTTAACAGTGAACATTCTGCGGAACTGGCAGAGTATGCTCACACGGGAATGCGGCTTTACTTCATCGGCTTCCTGTTTGCCGGAATCAATATTGTGGGGGCGGGATTTTTAAGCGCGACAGAACGTGCGCGGGAATCGTTTGTGACATCGATCATGAGAGGATTTGTCTGCATTATCGGCTGCTCGCTGCTTTTTGCCGCAGTATTTGGCATCAATGGCGTGTGGCTGTCGTTCCCGGCATCCGAGCTTCTCACAGCCATCGTGATGGCTGTGGTGCTCGTGCGGGATAACCGCAGACTTTAGATAAAACCGAAATGTTCCAGCGCAAGGCGGATGCCGTCTTCGCTGGCACATTTTGTTACATAGGACACCTTGTCAAAAAGCGTGGCAGGAGAGGCGTTGCCCATGGCGACACTGTTTGTCAAAGCAGTGAGCATGGGAAGGTCGTTGTTGCTGTCGCCGAAGGCATAGGCGTCCTTTTTGTCTATCTGGTAATAATCAAGCACATAGTTAAGACCGGTGGCTTTGGAGTAGCCGAGCGGAACGAATTCGCGGAAATTGCCGCCCCGGTCAATGCACTCAAAATAGCGGTCACTTGTGGTACGGAAACCGGCAAGCTGCTCGGGGTGCTCAAACCATAGGACAAACTTATCACAGAAAAAATTAGGATTCTCAAGGTGCTCCGGCATCTCATACCCGCGTTCTTCAAACGCCTCATACTGCCGTCTGGCATCCGGGTGCCGGAGCGGTCTTGCCAGATCAAAAGCAACCTCTTTCCTGGATTCAAACAGGATATCGATATCCCACTCCCTGGCTGCGAGAAGCAGCTTCATTACGGTCTCGTGCGTCTGTGCGACATGAAGGATTTCGGCACCGTCGCAGTAGATATCTGTGCCACAGCCGCAGACAAAGCCGTCAAAACCCACATCACGGAAACGCTGTTCCACATTCTGAAAACAGCGCCCGGTATTGATGAACATCAGATTCCCGTTTGCCCGCGCCGCCCGTATAGCATAGACGGCACTTTCCGGAATCGAACCGTCAATCTCGGAAGTCAGTGTTCCGTCGATATCAAAAAAAGCAATTTTCTTCATGAATAATCTCCAATGTAACAGATCTATAGAAACGGGAGTATTGTAATACTTTTTTCCTAATCTGTCAAAGGAAGCGTCCCTGCCTGCCGTGAAACACAGATATTTAACGGTTCCGTCACATAACCGTCACATTACATTCAGCTGCCCTTTAGAAAGCGATGCTATCCTTACCGTGAAACATGAGAGAGGATAAAATGCCGGAAGGGAAAGGATGAAACAATGAAAATAGCGTGGGTACACAAACTCCTGGGAAAACATTCCAAAAAATTTTACGGAATACTTGCCGGGATTCTGACTGCCGCAGTTGCGGGAAGCGGAGTTGGCTATCATGTGATAGCAGCTTCGGGCACATCGGATCAGGCGGAGGAGGACACACAGATAGATGAGACAGACGGACAGGAAGACGGCAGCTTTTCCGGGACAGGAACCACACAGGTAAAAACGGAGAGCCAGCTGCCTGATTTTTCTGTGAATGCGGTGACCATGACGGTGGAAGAAGTCTACGTGGAAGCGGGAAGCACCGTGGCAGAGGGCGACGCCTTATTCAAGATCGACGATGAGAGCATGGCGGATGCAAAGGCGTACTATGAGGATGCCATTTCAGATGCGGAAACGGCACTGCAATCTGCGAAGATCGATTTTGAGAGCGGCGTACTGGAGGCGGAGAGCGAGCTTTCCTCCACAAAACTTGCAGCGGACACCGCGCAGGATACTTATGATGCGGCAGTCAGCGAGCTGTCGGTAAAGACCAGCGAGGCGCAGGAAGCGTACGATGAGGCGGTGGAGGAGATCTCCGATTATCAGGATGCCATCGACAACGGCACCTACTACACACAGGTCGGGATCAATGAAAAACAGTCGGCAGTCGATGCGGCGCAGGCGGCACTCACGGAAAAGCAGACGCAGCTTTCTGATGCACAGAGCAGCAGTCAGGCGGCAAAGGACGCATATGCAGCGGATATGGCGAACATGAAAACACAGATTGAAGCCGGAGCGTCCTACACGGATCTTGCGGCGCTGGCGGATCAGCTGGCTGCGGACTATACCGCCGTGCAGGAGGCAGCCGACGCCCTGTCGCAGAGCCAGACAGAGGCGGAGAGCGCAAACAGTGCACTGCAGCTTGCCAATCAGACATTCCAGAAGGCGGTCGAGGAATATAACACGAAGGTGACAGAGGCAAATGAGAAAATTGCGGAGCTGACAGACGAGCTGGAGGAGCTGAGTGACGCCTGCGACGAGGCAGAGCGCAATGAGACGACGGCGCAGCCGGCGCTTTTACAGCAGTATGAAGAGGCGGTTCTGGAGGGAAAATATGCGGATACCGAGTATGAAGCTTCGCTGGAAACCTTGCAGAGTGCTGTGGACGAAGCGCAGGATACGCTGGATGAGCTGAAGGAACAGCAGAGCGCACTATTGGAGATCGAGGATGGCGTTGTATGTGCGGACCGTGACGGAACGCTTGCATCGGTGACTTACGAGGCGGGGGATACACTGATCAAAAATACCGCATTTGCAAGCTATTACGATCTGGATACGATTCTGATTTCTGTGGAGGTATCACAGAACGATATTGCAAAACTTGCGGTCGGCGACACCGTCCAGGTACAGATCAGTGGAAGCAGAATGGGAGCAATCGACGGAACCGTCTATTCCATCGCATCGGAAAAAACATCCGGCGGAAGCATGTCCAATGTGACGTATGCGGTCATTGTTGCCGTGGACAATACAGATGGCACACTTACTACTGGCGTACAGGCAACGGTGAAGTTTGAAACAGAGGAAGCAGGAGGAAAGACAGAATGAAGAAGAAAAAGCTTTGGCTGGTGACCGGAGTGGCTGCGGCGGCAGTGCTTGCCGCAGGAACCGTCACCTTTGCATATCAGTCGGGAAGTGACAGTGAAGAACAGACCGTATATAAGGAAGTAACCGTGGAGAAGGGAAATCTGACGGCGGGCGTGACGGAGAGCGGCAGCGTAACGATCGGCACGCTGGATCAGACTCTTGATTTTTCAGAGGATTCTTCCTCTGCAAGCACGCAGAACAACTCGTCCGCGCAGAACAGTGCGGGAGAAAATGCGACGTCGTCCACCAGCACGGCATCGACCCTTGAGGTGGAAACAGTCTATGTTACCGCAGGACAGACGGTTGCGGAGGGTGATCCCATCTTAAAGCTCACAGAGGAGAGCGTGGCATCCTACAAAAAAGATCTTGAGGAAGCGGTGACGGAGGCGAAGACAGCCGTCAGCGAGGCGGGCTTAAGTGCAGAAAAGCAAAAAGTATCGGCAAGTTACTCCTACAATCTGAGCACGGCGGAGGGATCTGTTGCACAGGAGACCTACGAAGCTGCCATCAAGCAGCTGCAGGAGGCTGTGGATGACGCGCAGGAAGCGGTGGATACGTCGGCGTCTCTGATCAATTACTATCAGGAGCAGATCGATGCGGGCGTGGACTTAAGCGCATCGCTTACCGAGGAGCAGGAAAATTATGACAAACTGTACACAAAGCTTGTGGCAGCGAAAAACAACTATACCACGAAGTCCATTGAGGCGGAGAAAACGTTGAAAGAAGCGGAACTCTCGGCAAAAAATGCATCCAGTCAGTACAGTGTGGATGTCTCCGGGGCGGACAATGACATTACCGATGCAAAAGATACGCTGTCCGACGCGGAGGAGGCACTTGAGGAATTTGAAGCTGCCATCGGGGATGACGGTACGATCTATGCGGAGTATACGGGAATCATTACCGATCTGTCGTATGAGGCAGGAGATACCATCTCTTCCGGCGCAACGGTTGCCACTTTTTCCAATACGGATGCGGTGACGATCACCGTCTCCGTGTCGGAGGAGGACATCACGAATATTGCAGTCGGAGATGTCGTGGAGATCGAGCTGTCTGCCTATGAGGACCAGACGTTTGCGGGGGAGGTGGAGAGCATTGACACTTCATCTTCCAGCGGTTCCTCCACGGTGTCTTACAATGTGACCGCCGCGTTTACTGGGGACATCACTGGAATATACACGGACATGACAGGAAACGTCACATTTATCAGCAGGCAGGTGACGGATGTGCTGTATGTATCCAACAAGGCGGTCCAGTCGGACGGAACGACATCCTATGTCAAAGTGAAGGATGCGGACGGAACGATCCGCATGGTGGATGTGAAGACGGGATTTTCTGACGGGGTCAACGTGGAAATTACGTCCGGGCTCACGGAAGGTGAAACTGTGCTGATAGAAAGTCAGGTGACAGAATGAAGCCAAAAGAATTATTGAGACTGGTCTGGATCAATATCACACAGAACAAATTTAAGGTGATCATGACCTCGATCGGCATTATCGTTGGTGCGGCCACCATCGTGATGGTCATTGCCATTGGTAAAGGCGGTCAGGCGGACGTGGCAGACCAGTTTAAAAACTTAAATGCCGGTGCGGTGGACATTTCCTATGACGGCGGGACAGATTTTGGCGGCGGAGGAAGCAGCGATGATTCGGATTCCGGCATGGCAATGATGGCGCCGGGTGGCGGAGGAGGCTTTGGAGGCGGTTTTGGCGGAGCACCCTCCGGCGATATGGGAGGCGGTTCCTCATCGGGAGGCGAGGCGCCGGGCGGATCACCGGGGGGAGAGATGCCTTCCGGTGACGGCGGCGGTATGCCGGATATGGGAAGCTTTTTCGGCGGACAGAGCGATATGGAAGACCGCATGAATCAGGAAAATATCACGCTGAGCGAGGATGATGTGGATGACATCGAAACATTTGCGTCCGGCATCTCGGCAGCGACCATTTCCTACACCACAAAATCCAGTGTGGATGGCGGAGATCTCGATGAAGCCGATACCTATACCATCGCAGGAGTGAAAAGTAACTACGAGACGATCAGCAACCTCTCCCTCGCGGTCGGAAGTTTTATCACCGACGATGATGATGAGAATAAAGAAAAAGTCTGCGTGCTCGGCGCAAGCGTTGCCGAAGAGATTTTCGGCAGTGCCATTGAGGCATACGGAAGCGTGATCTATATCGACGACCGGCTTTATGTGGTAAACGGTGTGCTGGAAAGCATGGGAACGGTCGCGTCCGGTATCAGCCCGGATGACTCCATCTTTATCCCTTATGCGACCGGCGTGAAATATCTGGTTGGATCGTCGGTCAGACCGACCATCACGGTGCTGGCAGCGGATGTGAATAATGTGGAAGGCGTGATCGAGGAAGTGACGGCGGTGCTTGCCACCAGTTATCCGAACGCCGAGTTCACATTTGAGGACGCGGGAAGCAAGATGGAAGCGGCGGAGGCTTCCAACCAGATTCTGACTATGCTTCTGATTGCGATGGCGGCGATCGTCTTCGTGGTCGGCGGAATCGGCATTATGAACGTATTGTTTGTATCCGTAAAAGAGCGGACCAATGAGATCGGTATCTTAAAAGCGATTGGCTGCTCCAAGCGGGACATTCTGCTGGAGTTTCTCGCGGAGGCGGCGGCAATCAGTCTCATCGGCGGCGTGCTGGGAAATCTGGCATCGCTTGTGGTGGCGCCGATTGTGCAGTATCTCGGCGTCCGTGTGGAACTGTCGGCGTCAGCATTTTTGATTGCCCTCGTGTTTGCTGTGGGAACAGGAACGATCTTCGGATTTTATCCGGCGTATAAGGCGTCCAATCTGGTTCCGGTGGAGGCACTTGGTGCGGAATAAATAATTGAAAAGAGGTTTGGCATGATAAAGAAGAAAGCGGTGGCGGGCGGCATTGTGGCGCTTGCAGCAGTGCTCGGCGGCGGAGGCATTTTCGCATGGACCTGCAGGATAGAAGATACGGAGACACTGGCGGATAATCAGAAATATGTATATGCCTATGTGACCAGCATCGAGGGAAATGAATTGACATATGTGGAAGTCGACGAATCGGTGGTGGAGGCATATCTTGCAAGCAGCACGGAAAACACCGAGAATGCAGAAAAAGGCGGAGATGGCTCGGGGGCGCCTGGAGGAAGCGATGGATCAGGGGCACCTGGAGGAAGTGATGCCGCAGGAGCGTCTGGAGATGGTTCGGGGGCGCCTGGCGGGATGCCGCGGGGAACTTCCGGAACAGATGATAGCACGGAGACGTCGGACGGGATGTCACAGGGAATTTCCGGAACGGATGATAGCACGGAGACATCGTACGGGATGCCGCAGGGAACTTCCGGAACAAATGATAGCACGGAGATGTCGGACGGGATGCCGCAGGAAGAAAATGGCGACATGCCGGGCGATGCAACATCGGACGGAACAGGAAGTAACGGTGGAGGAGCACCGGGCGGAAATGGCGGCATGAGTGGTAAAAGTGTGACAACATTGATTCCGGTCAGCACGGTGGTGCACACCACGGCAGGTACCGAGACGACGTTTCAGCGGCTGGCGGCTGGCGATCTGCTGAAGCTTCTGATAGAGACCAGCGAAGACGGTGAGGAGGTTATTATAGAGATATGGATGCAGTGACGGATATGGAGCCGGCGATCTGCGCGGTCACAAAAGCAGAAAGTATAGAAAGTACAGACGTAATCACAATGAGAAATATCAACAAATCCTACCGCATGGGAACGCAGTCCCTCCATGTGCTCAAAGATGTGTCGCTGACCGTAAAGCGGGGAGAATATCTTGCCATTTTGGGTCCTTCCGGTTCCGGAAAAAGTACGCTCATGAATATCATCGGGTGCATGGATGTGATGGACAGCGGAAACTATCTGCTGGATGGCGTGGCAATCGAACAGGCGAAGGAAAAGGAACTGGTAAAAATCCGGAATCAGAAAATAGGTTTCATTTTTCAGAAATATCATCTGATTCCGACCTACAACGTGCTGCAGAATATCGTTATGCCGCTTCTGATGCGCGGAATGGGGCTTGCGGAAGCGCAGGAGGCGAGTATGGATACGATCGACATGCTCGGGCTCTCACAGCGTATCGGACATAAGCCCAATGAGCTTTCCGGTGGTCAGCAGCAGCGCGTGGCGATTGCGCGTGCGCTGGTCGGAAAACCGGCTATTCTACTTGCAGATGAGCCGACAGGCGCGCTCGATGTGAACAGTGGAAAAGAGGTATTGAAGCTTTTTGAAAATCTGAATCAGATAGGAAATACCATTGTGATGATTACCCATGATCTGAATGTGGCAAAACATGCGGGCCGTGTGGTAAGAATTGTGGACGGTGAGATCTATGAAAACTGATTCCAGAGCGGTTGCAGTAGGAAAATGAGGTTATAAAAAACTGATTTTGGGAGGATGCAGCAGAAAATGAGGTTATAAAAACTGCATTTGGGTCGTGGCGGGCCTGAGAGATACAATTTGCCGTCTGAGACCCGTTTTTCTCTTTTGCATTGCCGTTATGTCAACCATTTTGTTATTTTGCGGGTCTGAGAGATACAATTTGCCGTCTGAGACCCGGTTTTGACTTTTACGCGGGTCTGGGAGCACATTTTTGCGCGCATAGACCCGAATCCACGGTTTGTAATATAATATTCGCGGAGGCAAAAGCGAGCATGAAGCAAAGACGGACGCGCATGCTTGCATGCTGCGGACGGATATGTTCCATGCGAACGCGCTTGCAAGGAATTGTCGCAATAAGCATATCGCCCCCTGCTTTGATAAGTAATATTATTAGAAATCCCCAAGTGTGTTTGTAATAATATTACACATCACCCAGAAGAGGTCTAGGCTTATTGCGATAATTCCTTTTGCCGGGGTATCGTTGATGTATGATATAATGAATCCTATCGGATTCATATTAGAAGTTCCTGCGGAACTTCGGATGCGCAGAAAGCAGCGCAAAAAGATGATATAATGAATCTTGACAGATTCATATTGTGCGCAGAAAACAGTGCAGACACAGAATCGCATTTACAGTAATTCATTGACAGTGCAAAGAGAGGAAAGAATGACAAACGAACAGATACGTGATTTTTTAGAGAAACATGCGGAAAAGCAGTTCAAAGATTTTACCAGCAGCCTGATTCCGGGGACAGATTCGATTCTGGGAGTGCGGCTTCCGGTGCTGCGCTCGCTGGCGAAGCAGCTCGCAAAGGAAGACTGGAGAACTTATCTTAAGGAGGCACGCGATGACAGCTACGAGGAGATCATGCTGCAGGGACTTGTGATTGGCTACGTGAAAGCGGAGATGGAGGAGCTTTTGGAATATGCCGCAGCGTTTATTCCGAAAATCCACGACTGGTCAGTCAATGATGGGTTTTGTTCTACATTTAAGATTGCCCGAAAGCACCGGGCAGAGGTGTGGGATTTTTTGATGCAATACCGCGCGTCTAAGAGTGAATTTGAACAGCGGGTTGTGGCAGTGATGCTGATGGATCATTTTCTGGTGCCTGAATATATCGACCGTGTGCTCGCCGTATATAACAGCCTGAAGCATGAGGGCTATTATTGCAAAATGGGAGTTGCATGGGGAATTGCAACTGCCTATGCAAAATTTCCGCAGGAGACTCAGGCATTTCTGCTGGAAAATGAACTGGATGATTTTACCTATAATAAGGCAATTCAGAAAATGCTGGAGTCATACCGTGTAAGTGCGGAGGACAAAGAAATGCTGCGTGGTATGAAGCGGAAAGTGACCGGTAGAAAGAACGTCGCCAAGCCCGAGCAGTAGGGGAACTAAAAAACCGAGTCATCTGCCAGAAATGTGAAGCCTCCGGTGCTCCGAAGCATCCAGCCGTCGGAAAGCCCCGCCAGGCTCAAGCAGAACGTGCCATAAAACCAAGCTGTTTCCCAAGGGTGTGAAGCCTCCGGTGCTCCGAATCACACCGTCGTCAGAAAGCCCCGCCGGACTCGAGCAGTAAGAGTCCTAAAAACAAAGTCATCTGCTTTAGATGTGAAGCCCCTGGAATCCACCCCAACCTGCCACGCCGGAACATGGGAACGGCATATCAGAACACGATGCGAAAATCTCTTGTGAAAATGTGCAGAATAGAAACGGAAAGAATTGCCACGCCGGTTGTCCATATGTTATACTTAACATATGCAGAAACGACGCCGGATTTGGGGTATGATAGTAACGGCGGGCAAAGGCTGTAAAAAATGGTTGCCACAGGAAGTGGCGGATTGGAGGAGCATATGGCAAGGTTTACGTTACCGCGCGATCTGTATCACGGAAAGGGAGCGCTGGAGGCTTTAAAGGACTTTGAGGGAAAGCGCGCGATGATCTGTGTCGGCGGAGGTTCCATGAAGCGTTTTGGATTTCTGGATCGCGCAAAGCAGTATCTGGAAGAAGCAGGAATGGAAGTCTGTCTGTTTGAGGGAATTGAGCCTGATCCATCGGTGGAGACGGTGATGAAAGGTGCCAAGGCAATGGAAGAATTTAAGCCGGACTGGATCGTGGCGATGGGCGGCGGCTCTCCGATTGATGCGGCAAAAGCAATGTGGATCAAGTATGAATATCCGGATATTACGTTTGAAGATATGTGCAAGGTATTCGGAATTCCGAAGCTCCGCAAAAAAGCACATTTCTGCGCGATCTCTTCCACATCCGGAACGGCGACGGAGGTGACCGCATTTTCCATTATCACGGATTACGAAAAAGGAATCAAATATCCGATTGCAGATTTTGAGATTACTCCGGATGTGGCGATCGTGGACCCGGAGCTTGCAGAGACAATGCCGCAGAAGCTGGTGGCACATACCGGTATGGATGCGATGACGCATGCTATCGAGGCGTATGTTTCCACGGCGAACTGTGATTTTACCGATCCGCTTGCCCTGCATGCGATCAAGATGATCCAGAGAGATCTTGTGGGCTCTTATAACGGAGACATGGAAAAACGTGATTCCATGCACAATGCACAGTGTCTGGCGGGTATGGCATTTTCCAATGCACTGCTTGGAATCGTTCATTCGATGGCTCACAAGACGGGTGCTGCATTTGCAGATTACGGCGCACATATCATTCACGGTGCAGCAAACGCCATGTATCTGCCGAAGGTCATCGCATTCAACGCCAAGGATGAGACTGCGATGACCTTCGGCAGATACATGGCGAAGG
>ERZ773168.2005-NODE-2005-length-16224-cov-3.701095_pt1 | contig 16224 bp, 16 predicted proteins | sample MGYA00511261_ERZ773168 | MGnify/ENA primary metagenome ERZ773168 (study PRJEB29015, sample SAMEA2737855) | human gut metagenome | biome: human gut; feature: human-associated habitat; material: faeces | place: China | collected 2012 ... | reverse complement strand
CATTCGTTCTCCTGCCGCATTCTGAATATACGCATAGTCCTCTAAAGGCGCAAACGACTCCCGAACCTCGTTCACCTTTAATGATATACGTTTCAAAACGTTCACCGTTATTATTATTCACAATAGCGACCTTTTCGTTGGCAATCAGGTTAGCTGCATCCAACAAATCCTCGTCGACAGTGATACTCCCGATGTAATTCAGATTGGCTTCCGTTACCGTCACCCGGTGAATCTTTGATTTAACTACTTCTATAAACATACGATCTGATTTATGATTGATGATTTATGAATTATTGAGTTCTACTTGTTTCTCCAACTTGAAACTTTGGTTTCATAGGCATGGAACTTTGGTTTCACTTATGGGAAACAAATCATAATTCATAAATCACAAATCCATATTTAGTACTTAATATTATCTATCAGACGAACCTCTCCGCAATAGACCGTAATACATCCTACCGGATAAGTCGTATCGGACCAGTTCTTGATGGACTCCATCGTATTGCCATCTACAATCTCATAGTATTCCACACGCATAACAGGGTCGGCATTTATCGTGTTGATTACATAGTCGATCACCTCCTGCACGCTCTTTTCGGGTGCAAAGTTAGCACTTTCTTTTAACGTACGAGCTATTAATGGAGCTTTTTGACGTTGTTCAGGTGTCAAGCGCACATTACGGCTACTCAAAGCCAAACCGTCTGCCTCGCGCAAAATCGGACAGTCGTTGATTTTCACCGGTATATCCAATTGCTTCACCATAGCACGGATCACAGCGATCTGCTGGAAATCTTTTTCACCGAAATAGGCGTTATCCGGTTCGACTACATAAAAAAGTTTGCTCACGATCTGAGCGACCCCATTGAAATGTCCGGGACGGCGCGCCCCTTCCATTACGGCCGAAACAGTGCCGAAATCGAATGTGCGGGTATCAGGCTCCGGATACATTTCTTCTGCCGACGGAGCGAATACATAGTCACAACCGGCCGGTTCCAACAGAGTACAGTCTTTATCCAACGTACGAGGATACGTTTCAAGGTCGTGCTTGTCGTTAAACTGGGTCGGATTGACAAAAACACTAACTACACACACGTCATTTTCTTTCACACAACGTTCAACCAGGCTCAAGTGTCCGTCATGCAATGCTCCCATAGTGGGGACAAAGCCAATTTGTTTGTTATTACGCTTTTCTTCAGCGAGATAACTCTTCAATTCTTTAATGCTGTTTACTATTTTCATCCTTTAGATGCTTATTGACGGTGCAAAGCAAATAAATAATTGCGGTAAATGAAAGAAATTTTGTATATTTATATCTATATATGAATATCAACCTATTACAAAAACAGTTCGTTCATGCTGTTCTTTTTTAGCTTCTTCTGATATTGCAAATATAGTGACTTTTTTAATATCCAAATCTAAATATCTAAAAAACAGAGTTTCTTATTTCCTTCATACAACAACCCCCAGCTACCACTAGGATAACTGGGGTTTACTCATTTTGTAATTACCTACACTTACTTAAACCAAATTTTGGCATTCTTCTTTACTTCTACCTTTGTAAATTTCTTTAACTCTTCAGCCAACGCTTGCACTTCTTCTGGTGTTGGTTCTGGAATACAAACCTTTCCATTTGTATTCTTTCCTATATTAACTTGCTCAGGGTTACACATCTTTATACACTCTATCATTTCATTCAAATCAAACTCCATTAACGGTTCTGTCGTTACATACGTTTTAATTCCTCTGGCAGAAATATCAGCCATTGCCTTTACTCGATCTTCTATCAAGGGAGAATTACGCATAATTTCAGGATAGCTTCTATTGGTCTCAATGGTTGTACAGACTACAGATCTTTTAAACACAGGGTGATCCAAATACTCCAATATCCTAGCTGGATTCTTACTTTGAAACAAATATCTATTATATTCGTCGCAATAATCCAATACGGTTTTAATCCAACTATCTGGTATATCCTGAGCAAACATATCAATGCTACTGCCTACAAAGATAAAATTACCACTGCCCAAACAAGCATTTGCTAATTCTCCAGCATCCAATCTGGCTTCTCCCCGTTTGGGAGACAATTTATCCATATAACAATAGCTACAGCCGTGATAGCACTTTCCCTTAATGGGATTCCAAGTATGACTCACAAACTCATACATATTTCCTTTTGCTTCTCTTATCATATTCAAAATTTTAAGCGGAAGGTGTTGTTACGCACCTTCCATTAATTAATTACTCTGCTGATTCCACTGATACATTAAAGCTATCCCAAAGTTCATTCAATTTTTTATTAATCAAATTTTCTTTACTGCTTCCTCCTTTTTTCCCTTTAACCTTTTGAAGGTATGTGACATTGTCAGAATCAATCGAATTGATAAACTGTATCATATTATCAGTAAAATTTGCTTTATCAGCATCTAGCGTTTTTTCATATTTACTTACAATCCAACCTGATAATGTTGTTCTGGTTTTACATAAATCCTCACCTAATTTAGATTTGGCTGCATTTAAGATCTTCAACCCTCTTTCTATTCCTGCATCATTTTTCAACGGATCTAAGTATTTTCCTCGCATAGCGACATTAATGACAGAAGTATTTACCTTCGTGCCAAAAGTAAGCCAAAGAGAAGCTGCATTTAAAGAGTATCCTTTGTTTGTTAGCTTATTGATCTCTAATAATAACTTAGGACAATTCTCTTTAACTGTTATGCTCTTTACCCTATCCTTAGTGTCCCACTTGTTAGTACAAGTATTAATCTCTGCCAACATATCCATAATAGACATATTATCATCTAAAGGATACGTTACAAAAAACTCCTTTTTATACTTCTGTTCTTCTTCTAATTTGCCATTAGCTTTCAACAATTCCAAATGTGCTTGATACCTATGATTTCCCTCAACCAGTACAATATACTTATGAGCATCCTCTTTAGAAATAACTTCACCTGTGATAAAGTCTACAATCTCTAAATCTTGTTCTACAGCCTTATTCCCATTTACAATAACAGCAGGTGTTAATACCCCGCACTTCTTCAAAGATTCTTTTTTCTGTTTAACGTTTTTAGGATCAAGATCTCTGTTAGCCACTAATCTTGCAACTTTTTTACCTTCATTTAATACGTCTACAAGTTTCATATTTTTTTTCATTAAAATTTACCGCTGCCCTGCGGACTTATATTGGTTTCTGGCACACCAGTTATTTGTTTCTGGTGCAAAGATGAAGCAATAAAACGCATAAACAATAGAAATTCAACACATTACAGGGTAGCACAAAAATAGCAGAGTTTAACAACCCTGCTATAAATCAACTTACTACGTCTTAATAGAGAATTAGGCGTACCAATTGCCTATACCTCTAAATTCTGGTTTTTTCTTTGGGTTCATCAATCCTTTCAATGTATTATATTCGTTAAGTATTGGAGTAAGCAGGTTTTTATTTCTACTTATCCCTGCAAAGTAAAGCAGATAAGAAAGCAATTCTTTTTCCTTGTTGGAGATATTAGCACCTTCCGCCCTTTTTTCCTTTACATGGTTTGAACTATCAAAATAGCACCTGAGCATCTTGCAAAACAAATATGCCATTGCTGTATCACTATATTCTACGGATTCTTCCAACATGATACGATCGCCAAAGATAAAAGCATCTTTCACTTTTGGATAGGCTTCTTTGCATAGAAAGCCAATCAGATCTATCGTCGGACTGTCTGTTAGGATAAACTTATTTTTACCTATCTTTAAAGTCAGTTCCGCAGGCTGTTCTTTTCTTTCTTCTATCGTCTGTATAAATTTCTGAATTTGCTTACTTGTGCCTTCTTCTGTTTTGATATTGTCTATGCAAGTATCAACACAGTAATCATAAACGAACAGAAGAAGATACCAAAACATTACAGGATCAAGTTCTAAGCTATGCAAACAAGACTGTATATCTTCATTCTCCAAATAGCTGCCAAACTTATTTTGCAATGCTATTTTCTTATTGTTATACCTGTCTATAAAATGGAATGCACTCGTTCCTGATAGAAAAGGCTCTCCCATCTCATCAAAACCGATTGTGGGACAAAATTCCAATCCCACATGGACAATCCCACTTTCATTTAATTCGTCTATACCTATTTCTTCTGCTGGCTTCATACTATTTGTATCTGTTTGTACAAAGTTAAACCATTTAAGAGAAGAATCTCCAAATCTAATTGCTGTTTCTCTTTTAAATGTTCTACCTCTCCTTCACAATTGAAAAAGAATATTCCAATATCCCTTATTTACTTGTAAAGGAATGCGTTCAAAGAAAATCAGAGTTAAGATGTATTTCCAGTTTAAATTTTTAACTTTCGGGATTTTTTGGTGACTGGGTATATAAAAGAGAAATTTTCGAAAAAATCCCGGATCTACCAGTTTTCAATCTTAAGGTAACGTTTAACTCAGATTTTTTCTATCATGCAGACAGAGGAAATAAAAATACATAATGGAGAATGGCTTACAGACGCTTTGAAAAGACAAGGATATGAAAATATCCCCTCAAACGTAATTCTGGACAAGACACTTACAGGACTTGGAGCTACTCATACGGAATTGCACTCAAACCGTAATTCTATTATCATAGAACCCAATGTTCCCGTTATCATTGAAAAAACAAAAGATAATCCAGATTGGTTGGCAGTTTGGGAGAAGTGTACACCTTCTAAAGTTGAAAAATACTTGCAATCAACAAATAAAAGAAAGAAACTGATTTGTACACCTGAGAGTTTTTCAAAAATCAGGAAAGCAGCCAATAAATTGAACCTGAATATTTACACTGATTATTTCTGTTTGATGGATGAATGCGAAAAATTCATTCAAGACGTGGATTATAGAAAGCGAATCACTCAACCAATATATGAGTTCTTCCAATTTCAACAGAAAGCATTAGTTTCTGCAACACCGTTGGAAATGAGACATAAAGAACTTGTAAATCAAAATTTCAGGATATTAAAGATTGTCCCTGAATATGATTACAGAAAGAATCTGGAAGTTATCGTTACTAACAGCTATGACAAGACAGTCAAAAGCAAATTAGACGATTTACAGGATAGCCCTTGTGTTTGTATCTTCATTAATTCCACCAATGGGATAAATAAGATTATCAATACTTTGAAACTGACTGATTACAAAGTATTTTGTTCCAATCAGAGTGTGAAGAAGTTGAAAGAAAGAGAGTTTGATAATGTATATGAAATGCTTGAACCCTTGGCTAAATACAATTTCTTTACTTGCCGTTTCTTTTCCGCTTTGGATATAAAGTTAAAACAAAAGCCTGATATTTTAATACTTACAGACTTGAATGAAGCGGTTTACACAATGATTGATCCTTTTACGGAAGCAATTCAGATACAAGGTCGTTTTCGCAATGGATTCAATTCACTAACTCATATCTCAAATGTCAAGATTGATTTGGATATAAAGAGTAAAGAAGCCATTGACGGCATGATTGAAGAATTTGAAACTACCCATTCCTGTTTAAAGGATAGGCTGGAACAAGTAACAGATAAATACAGGAAACAAGCCATATCCCAAGATATGGAAGCCGTAAAATATGCGGATTTGTTGGACGAACAAGGAAATATCAATTATTTCTCTGTTGATAACCTGTATAATGAAGAGAGGATAAAGGGATATTATAAGACAAAGGAATCTCTTTTTAACGCTTATAATGCCACCAATCATTTTAATGTAACGGATGCTTCCGTAATCGAACTTTTGGGAGAAGATGATTTGTTGACATTGAGAAAAGCCAAAACGGATATAGAAAAACGTCGGCTGTTGACTGAACAACTAAGCAAACTTTATTCAAATCAGGATAAAGTTGATATTTCCTTTTACTTGGATATTTTGAGGAAAGAAGATCAAGGTACATACACTATTGACGCATTCCTGAAAATAGGAAAAGAAGGATTGGAAAAAGCCGGATATAAAAAAGGTACAATAGACAAAGCCGTAAAAGAGTATGACAAAAACATTCATCGTTTCCTTCCAGAGGTCATAAAAGACATACAGAGCGAGTTCGATCTTAATGTATGGATTGAAAAAGAAGAAATAAGGGATCGTCTGGCAATGATCTATAAGAGACATAATATTTTATACACTGTGAAGCTGAATACAATAAAGGAATATTTTTTAGTTGACGAAACTAAAGATAAACAGCCTTATAAGTATATCTTAAAGGTGTTAATAAAGGACTTCGGGATTTTTTGAGACTTGGGTATATAAAAGAAAAATTTTCGAAAAAATCCCGAATGTCTTATTTCATGTGTCTAGGCTTAGACCATGTAAAGAAAGATATGCCGACCAAATCCGGAGTGTTCTTCTTAAATGGTCTGACTTTCCATAAACACAAAATGGATGCTTTGATTTCTCAAAGCACCCATTACACACAATTTATATATGAGCCGAATTTAATCGGTTAAGAATCTCCTTCTGAATCATAACAAAGTTACTCATTCTGAGAGTCAAGAAAAAATAAATCCTCTTCAAATCAAACTACAGAGATAAAGCATACCTCAACTCTGAAAAAGCACTATGGATCAAATTCTCATGTATGAAACGTGAGCTTAACCGCACTTATCTTAAAGTCCCCCCTCAGTAGGTGATAGAGAAGTGAAAAATATGCAAGCGATTTACCTCTGAATCTCTTTTTCGAAAACGGATAAATGCCTATCGAACTTTGGAAACAAGGGAAAGAGATTTTTAACGGATAGAGATTCAACAACAGACTGCGGTATTTTCCCCTCTTCTCTTTTATATGGTGTAATCCTCAACACTACGAAGGATTAAAACCAAGCCGATACACAGGAATTATCAACAAAAATCAAATTTATATCATTATGGAAAGTCAGTACAAGGTATGTGAAGTGAAACTCACTTACAAGTCAAAGATTAAAGCCTCTGAAAGAGAGAAAATCTTATCCGCTGAAAATGCTTATAAAATCCTTTTGTCTGTATTTGATTCTGAAACAATACAGTACAAAGAGTTTTTCAAAGTCATTTTAATGAATAGAGCCAACAAGGTATTAGGCGTTTGCCATATTTCAGAAGGTGGATTGAATGAAACCTCTGCGGATATACGCATTATTATGCAGGCTGCAATATTGGGTAATGCTTCTGCCATCATATTGGCACACAATCATCCGTCTGGGAACATACAACCAAGTATGCAAGACGATCAAGTGACAAAAAGAGTAAAGGAGATTGCCAAATTGATCGGTATCAACCTTTTGGATCATCTTATCATAACGGATGAGACTTATTACAGTTATTCTGAAAACGGACGGATTTAAGATTGTGAGATATGGAAATAATACTTTATATCTTAATTGCCGCCATTGTGTACCTGATAGTGTTGTTAATCTATCCGATCATTCCGTTTATCCTTCTTTTTACCTTCTTGTATAAGGCGATAAAGGAACAATGAGAATCAAAAAAGAATGTTCACTTCTGTTGAAAGTGAATGTTCTTTTGATTTTCAACAAGTTACCATTTAAAGAAGAAGAGAGGACACAAAAAACAATCACTTTTATTTGTAATCAATTAAAACTGAATATTATGAGTTTGAAATACAGTACAACAACAGCGGATTATCTGAGATGGGATGAAATGTCAAATCTGGTCAGAAGATTAAGCAGGGACGGAGATTATAAAATGTCCTTGCTGATTGCGATAGGTTGTTTCTGGGGATTGCGTATCTCTGATATATTGTCATTACGTTGGAAAGATATTCTGAATGTGGATGAGTTTACTTTGCAGGAAAAGAAAACAAAGAAAAACCGTACAATCAGGATTAATCCTCAACTGAAAAGACATATTGCAGAATGCTACGATCACATTCAGCCAATAGGGATTAATTCGCCTATACTGGTAAGCCAGAAGGGGACAACATACTCAGTACAAAGAATCAATGTGATCTTAAAAGAGATCAAAGCCAAATACAAACTGAAAGTTCAACATTTTAGTTGTCATAGCCTACGAAAAACATTTGGCAGGCAGGTGTACAACCAAAATGCAGAAAACGCAGAACTGGCTTTAGTCAAGTTGATGGAGTTGTTTAATCATTCCAGTGTGGCGATCACAAAAAGGTATTTAGGATTGAGACAGGAAGAAATATTGCAGACTTATGACAGTCTTTCCTTTTAGATGGTTAATATTTCAACTTAAATCATTGACACATAAAACACTTTTCGTAACTTTGTGGCAATTCTACAAGTTCATGGCGTTGAACCTCTATAGAAGGACATACGTTTAACGAAAGGTGTTATTGATATTATCTTCTATTATCAAATCTCGCAAATTTGAATATTCTGTGAAGGTGATAGCAATAGCACCCGCATCATTGATATGTACAACTATCTGTGAGGATGGTTTATATACCTATTGGTGTGGGTTGCTGTTGCTTTATCCACAGAATAGGTATGCGAGAACCTGATAATAGGATAAAGCCAATAGTGTTCCCACACCTTTTTTTTTATTAATCTTTCCAGAGGGGACAGGGAAATAAGTGCTTAAAATCATGGAATTTACACAAATTGAACGAATTGCTATTGCACATGTTTTGATTGACCTAATGAATGTAGATGAAGTTGTAGATATTAGAGAAACTCTATATATGAATCAGATTCGGAATGCCTTAAATATTTCGGAGGCAGAAATTCAAGCAGGAAAGGAACAAAATGCACTGGTCGCTTTATTAACACTTAGATCAATGAACAATGAAAAAAAGTATGCATTGGGGGTAATACTTAAAGAAATGATCGACGCTGATGGCAAAGTTGATCGTAGAGAGCTGAGGTATTTTAATGTTGTTTTTGAAGCTGTTGGAATGAAGGAAGCTGTTGAGGATATAAATAGCAAGGTGAACGATATTATAAAATAATAATAGTTATAAACTATCAAGCATAAAGATGAACTGCTTATGTATAATGCATATATAAAAATGAAGAAAGATGAATATATCTTACATAAAGGATTGGATAAATTCAAAAAGGTATATTTAAAAGTTATTGATTCTAATATCATCGCTAAATTATTCACAGAGTCTAAACAAAGAAGAATTGTTCCGACTCCGAATGATTTTTACATAGCTATTTCCAATATATTTTGGATTTCTATACGCTTTGACACTAGTATGAATATTATTGCAGCTTTGATAATGCTCGATGAATGGAATGATAAAGTAAACAGTGATTTAGGTTTGGCAACTGATGCTGAAATGTATTTGTTAGCAACACGAATAGAGAAATTAATAACTTCAAAAGAAAGGAAATAATTATGGGATGGTTTTGGAACTCAGGAACAAACAAAGATGAAGAAATTATTAAAAATCAAATTTCTAACATTAACAAAGTGCTTACTGATCTATTAAAGTATTTGGATCACATTAGTTCTTCTGGAGAATATTGTTCAATGCAACAAGTTGAAAGACACTTTGCAGAAATAGATAGATATATGCAAGAAATACAAACAATCTCCAGAAGATTATCAACTTCTGCTGCTGCAAAAATTAAAGTTTCTTGGACGGATGGAAGATCGTTATATTTACCAGAATGGGAGACTTGTTTTCAAATGGTAATGGCAAAAATTTCACAAGATTTTGAGTGCGGTAAATACATGAATGTATGACAATTTACATTTGCAAATTTTTCATCTTGATGTTATTATGCACTTCTTGTATTACGAATAAAGAGCAATTGCAATCAAATGCTGAAATATCTATTCGTACCACATTGCAGGAAGTCAATGCAGATTCAGGCTTAGTTATGTTGATGGATTCAGCAGGAAATGTCATAGCCAAAAGCAGTCTTTCTCTGTTAAATGGTAAGTCTTTAGAAGATGAAGTATATACTACAGTTAGAGATATGGGGACACTTGCTGTCCCTGTATCTTTAATTCCTGTTTTGGAGAAAGGGAATGTTTCACTGTCTGACACTGTTGATGTGGGTAATGGTATATATAATCACAATGGAAAAGAGATCAGGGATCATAATGCGGATATGGGTGGATATGGAGAAATTACCTTACAACAAACAATCCTGTTTGATTCAAAAGTGGGTATGATTAAATCTTTATCTCCATATACAACAATCAAGACAACCTATTCACCTACGGAAATACTGAATTTCTATCATTCCATTGCCGTATCAGATCATTCTATTTGTTCTGCAAAAACAATGAAGGAGATACAACAGACCTTTGAAATGGTAGTCAGTGAAGGTACGGGTAAACCTTTATTTTCTGATAATGTAAAGATCACAGGAAAGACAGGATCAGTTATTAAAGAAGATGGAAAACATGAAGTTTCCTTCTGTGGTTATTTCAAGGTGAACAATGCTGTATATACCTGTTTAGTCATTATTTCCAATCCTAAAAATGGTTATCCGTCTGGTGGTGTAATGGCTGGGAATGTGGTTAAAGGGATTATTGATACAATACAAAATGACAACTAAAATTTCTGACACAAACAATTTCCCAAAGAAAAGGAAATTAGTGGTATTCACCGGTGCTGGAATCAGTGCGGAAAGTGGATTATCTACTTTTCGTGATAAAAATGGTTTATGGAATAATTATAATCCATTGAAGTTAGCAAGTATTGGGGGTTGGCGTGTAAATCCAGACTTGGTATTGGATTTCTATAATTATAGAAGAAAACAACTTTTAGAAGTTGAACCAAATCATGCCCACAAACTATTAGCTGAATTAGAAAACAGGTTTGATATTACAATTATCACTCAGAATGTGGATAATCTACATGAACGAGCAGGAAGCAACCATGTGATTCATTTGCATGGAGAATTGACAAAAGTAACATCTTCCAAGGATATGCTGAATCCTCACTGTATCAAAGAACACCCATTGGATAAACCTATATTGATAGGAGACAAGGCAGAGGATGGATCACAGCTAAGACCTTTCATAGTTTGGTTTGGAGAATGTTTATATGCTATGGAAGTGGCTATTGATTATGTGAAAGATGCTGATATTTTTGTCGTGATAGGTACTTCTTTAGAAGTAAATCCAGCAGCTACACTAATCAATTATGCCAATTCTGGAATACCTTGTTACGTGATTGATCCATCAGATTTATCCGATAAGATTCCAAATGGATTTGTTCAGATAAAAGAAGTTGCGACAAAAGGAATTGATGTTTTATTTAATCATAGATAATCAAACAGAGCTTTATCTGGATATAAGCAAGACGCAATAATTAGGAATGTTATCAAACAATTCCCTGATAAACCTTTTTGAACCCCCTGAGTTCTAAAATACATAATAATATGACTATTAGATACTACATGCTCTTACTTGGATTATGTTTACTTGCTTGTAACAATCAGTCAAGTAAACAGGAAAAATCTATCCAACCTGTAATACAGAAAGATGATAAGTTTACCAATCACTATGAACTTCCACTGACAGAATCAGAAAAAAGAGAAGTGTTACACTATGCTGATTCTGTTTTGCAAGTGAAAGGTATAAAACTCATTGATTATAGGAATGAAATTTATCAGTATGGAGATATACGTTTTTATTGGAACAAGAAATTTAATTACTTCTTGGCATATCCAGATTCGTTGATTCATGGGGAAGAAGCATTTCTTTGTGATGGGAATCATTTTTATAATAAGGACAGCACAATTGTATTAAATACTGGCATTGCTTACTATGATGTATTTGAAGATGATTATTCCATTTCTGAATTTTTTAAAGAGTTCATATTTGAAGGTGAATCTATTTCATATAAGCAATTTAATGATAGCAATTTCTATTTGAAAGGTAAGAATAAAACAAGAACGTCATTTATTCGAATAGGAATTTATAGAGAAATTTATAATCGAAAAATTCTCATTCTTTTGGAGTTAGAATACAAGGACTGCAAACGAAAAGATGCAGAATGTATTTGGAATACCTACATTAAGAAGAAATTTCCTAGCCAACCTTTACGCAACATTATTTAATAATACAAGTCAATTTATTGCATTTCTGTTTCCTATCCCAGCATATTTAACTCAAATGTTTCGTCAAGTTTTTCTCATTCAACAAATTACACACATCTAATATATTAATTCCTAATTCAGCACATCTATTCACTGTATATCGTTCTGCATACATTTCCTGCAATTCATCCATACTAAAAATTTCATCTGCATCCACATTAGTGCCGTTCACTCCTACTTTTATCTGCTCATTATGATTACAAGTTATATATTCCATTATGGAAATATCATATAATTCATTCAAGAAAAAATCATAAGTCATACTTCCTGTGGATATATGACACCTCTGTTCAAGTATCTGCTTAATCAAATCATATCTATCTTTTCTACCCTGTTCAGTCTGTAAATAGTCAGATAATTGTTTAAGCGTATATACATCATTGTTATATCGTACCTCATCTGATAACATATCATTGATAAACAAATATTTATAAACATCTACTTCCTTAAATAATTTACTATTATCACACGATATACTAGCATTTACTCGTTTTGATTCTGTTTTTTCAACATCTGTCACACCTGCAACTATATCTATCTTATTATCCATAGATAATTGCAGATACACTTCATCTACCATCTTTGTTGATTTGTGTCCTACCATATACTTAATAACATCCTTAGATATACCATTTAAGAATGAATTAGTAACAAAAGTATATCTACCAATATGAGAGCGCATTTGTTCATAGATTGGCTTACCGTCAACTAATCTATCTAAGTTTGCCAACAAAGCAATTTTCCTCAAACGACTATTATATGTACTTGTCACTGGTTCTTCTAAGCCTTTTGGGTATTTAGACAATATAGGTTTGATCTTGTCTGCTTTAATAAAAGCATCCACCCCCTTCTTTTGGGTTTTAATCACAAATACATTCCGTCTCTCATCATATATATAATCGTCCTCAAATAGCTTAATAACATCAGACTTTCTTGTACCAGCTAAGCACTGAACTACAAATAAATCCCTTGTTTCTATTAGTTTTTCATTATCTAATTGAAGATTTGCCAGTTTATCTATTTCTTCTTCCGTCAGTACAATTCTGACCGTTTCTTTTTCGTTTCTATTTTTATAAAGCCTAAAAGATCTCATACCGCTTTCAGCATAACTAAATGGAATATTATGCTTACTATCAGCTTCTTTCAACAACATTTCAAACATACTAAAGACAGTCTTGATAGTTTTATTCTTACTACCTACATCTATATACGATTGCTGATAGCTATTAAAAGTTTCCAAATTCATATTGTTCCAACTATCTGATATACCATTAGCTTTTAAAAAACGTCTGAATTTATTAACATTCCCATGATATATTTTTTTAGTCGAATCACCAATATTCAAATTCTCACTTATAAATCCATCCATTGCATAAGTTGCTGGCTTAACGCTTACATTTCTCATTTTTATCTGACCTTTATAAATTTTGTCTTTCAATATGTTCAAACTATCCGCTATTTTATCTGGATTGTCACAAAAATACTTCTTGCACTCTGAAAAAGAAACTTTCAACTCATTTATTTTATTATTAGCAATCTCATTATTTCTATTATCCAATTCAGGCAAACGGAAACTCACATAAGCTTCCTGCTTCTCCTTATTCCAATGTTCAGGATAAACTTTTACACCCGTTGCTAATTTTAGCTGTTTCCCATTAATACGGACAACTAAATAGATATTGGTTGGCTTATTGGCTTTAGGTTGTCGTAAATTAAATCTTGCCTGCATTTCATTAATAAAAACCTGCTGTTCCATCCCTGTTATTCAAATTGGTTCTTCACTTTTGTTCTTTGTTTTCGTTCTTTTTATCAGATCTACGCTACCCAGTTTCAAAACAGCATTCATATATACATTTGATATTCAGCGAAAAAACTTTTTGTTGATATAACCAAAAATTCTTTGTATCTTTGTAGCGTCTTTATAAAACTAGTTTACAGAATGGATGCAAAAAAAATCTTGTTTATAGCTCAAGAAATAACACCCTACCTTCCCGAATCAGAGATTGCAACGATATGCAGAAACCTGCCACAAGGCATACAGGAGCGCGGTCGTGAAATTAGGACTTTCATGCCCAAGTTCGGTAGCATTAACGAACGCCGCAACCAGTTGCACGAAGTAATCCGGCTTTCGGGTATGAATCTCATCATTGATGATACCGATCACCCGCTGATTATAAAGGTAGCATCCATTCAGGCAGCCCGCATGCAGGTATACTTCATTGACAATGAAGATTTCTTCCAAAGAAAGCATACTATCAACGATGATGATGGAAACGAATACGAGGATAACGATGACCGTTCGATCTTCTACGTTCGTGGTGTATTGGAAACAGTGAAAAAGCTCCGTTGGATACCAGACGTCATTCACTGTCATGGTTGGATGTCAGCGCTAACAGCACTGTACATCAAACGTATGTATGCCGACGATCCTTGCCTCAAAGATGCAAAGATCGTATACTCTATTTATAACGATGACTTCAAAACACCGTTCAGAAAAGAATTTGCAAGCAAGTTAAAAATGGATGGAGCCAAGGACAGCGACTTGAAAGGTATTAAAACCGATACAAGCTTTACCGGGCTGACCAAGCTCGCCATCGATTTCGCAGATGGTGTGATACAGGGTAGTGAAACGATCAATCAAGATGTGTTGGATTATATTGCCACTAAAAAGCATACTCCATTCCTGCCTTATCAGTCGTCGGACGTTTATATGGATAAATTCAACGAATTCTACGATGTCATATTAGGCACAAAATAAATTTAGAGAAATGAAAATCAAGCTTTTTATACTTGGCCTGAGTCTCGGGATCTCAATTCTGAGCGGGTGTAATGATGATTTGACGCAGGTAGGAACAGGTATTCAACCGGAGAATGACAGACCGCTGGTATATGCGGACACATTTTACATGAAAGCAAAAACATTACAGACTGATTCTGTCTATGCCCGGACAATTTACGGTTCATTAGGGGAAATATACGATCCTTTGTACGGAAACCTGAAGTCTGATTTTATGTGCCAGTTCTACTGTCCGGAAAATTTCCGGTTCAGGTATACACCCTACAACGGCATAATAGATTCGGTCGAATTTAAAATATATTATAGCCGAAGCTGGACAGGTGATTCTCTAACTCCGATGCGTGCACAACTATACGAAGTAACAACTCCGCTAACGAGAGATTTTTATACGAATATCGATCCGGAACAATACTGCAATATGCAGAAATCATTAGGTATGCAGACATATACGGCACGTGATCTAAGTGTTTCGGACTCTCTTTGGAATGATAAAAATTCAAACAACGTACTGACTTATCAACCGAGAATAACCATCCGCATGCCCCAGGAAGTAGGTCAACGTTTCTATGACGCGACAATCAAAACTCCGGAAGTTTTTAATGACCAGAATACGTTCAATCAGTTCTTTCCCGGTATTTATGTCACAAATACATACGGTACAGGAAACATTCTGAATATCGAAAGTTCCCAAATGAACATTTACTATAAGTATACGGTAAAAGGTTCCGCCAACCAAGATTCAATCGTGCAAACTTGGGAGACATTCAGTGCGACATCCGAAGTCATCCAGTTGAACAGATTCGAAAATACAGACATTGATCATTTGCTAGAACCTAACGATAGCATCGCTTATCTGAAAAGTCCGGCAGGCGTATACACCCGGTTGACAATTCCTGCACAAGACATTGCCCCGATTATCAAAGGACGTATTGTCAGCAATGTAGACCTTTCTCTAAAAGCTCTTCCGCAAGAAGACTGGAAATTCGCATTTGAAGCTCCGGCTAACGTGCTGATACTCCCGAAAGATTCAATGGATACATTCTTTAAAAATAATAATGTAGAAAATAACATCACTTCTTACCGGGGATCTTATGTGGCTTCTACCCGGACCTATTCATTCGGAAACATAGCAAAACTGCTAAAAACCCACATAGAAAACTCTCCGGATGAGGATTTGGAAATCAACGTTATCCCCGTACAGCGCAGAGTAGGAACGACAACTAACTACTACGGACAGACAAGCGAATACACTGTCGCTATTGAGAACTATTTGAAACCTTCCGGTGTAAAACTTCGCATCGACAAAGACGCTATGGAAATGCGTATCGTAACAATCGAATATAGATAAACAGATCGACTATTTAGTATCTATCAGATATAAAAAAAGAGGCTGTCTCAAAACAA
>ERZ773168.1985-NODE-1985-length-16344-cov-3.308613_pt1 | contig 16344 bp, 15 predicted proteins | sample MGYA00511261_ERZ773168 | MGnify/ENA primary metagenome ERZ773168 (study PRJEB29015, sample SAMEA2737855) | human gut metagenome | biome: human gut; feature: human-associated habitat; material: faeces | place: China | collected 2012 ... | reverse complement strand
ACGTGACAATGCCTGGATTGCTCCCTGAAATACACCAACAAATGTTGCCATTACCCAGAATTTCCATGCCGCATCCAGCCAGAGTGCATAGATGGCAACCAGGAAATATGCTCCAATGCAGACAGTGATCAGATGGGACGTCTCAAATTTCTGTGCCAGTTTGCCAAAAACAATGGCACACGGAAACGCAACAATCTGTGTCAGAAGCAACGCAAGAAGAAGGCTTGTATCACTGATTCCAACATCTTTGCCGTAAGAAGTCGCCATCTCAATGATCGTGTATACACCATCTATATAGAAGAAAAATGCAACGAGGAAGAGAAACACCTTTTTATCATTTCTGATCTCACCGCACACGGTTCCAAGTCTTTTTACGGTTTCCTTTACACCGTTTGTCTTTGTCTCCATATAATAGTTCTGCTTATAATTTTTTAAGAGCGGGATTGTGACAACTGCCCACCATAAGGCATTGATGATAAATGCTCCTGCTGTCGCTACCGTACCGCTGATTCCAATATAATCCGCTCCAAAAATCAATGCCAGACTGACAACAAAAGGCACACAGCTTCCTATATATCCCCATGCGTATCCCTGGGATGACACGTCATCCATGCGCTCATCCGTCGTCACATCCACGAGCATAGAATCATAAAAAATAAGGCTGCCGGAAAACCCGACTTTGGTGATCACAAATACAACCAGAAATAAAATGGCACTTTTCGGAAGTGCAAGTGCGGCACACCCAAGAACACCGATCAGCATAAACAGCGTAAATAAAGGTTTTTTCCGGTTCTTTCCATCTGCAACCGTTCCGAGCACCGGCCCTAATATTGCCACGATCAAAGTGGAAATAGAGATCGCATAGCTTAAATATGCGGTGGAGTCCGAAGCGGATATGCCATTTCCGGCTGCCATGTTTTTAAAATAGATCGGTATGATCGTGGACACTAAAAGCGCAAAGGCAGAGTTGCCTACATCGTACATTACCCAGTATTTTTCAAGTTTATTTAATTTCTGTTTCATGTTTTTCCCTCCTGTTTTGCAGGATAAAATCAAAGATCTCCTGATAATATCTGCACCTGGTCTGATAGTCCGCATTAAAAATTTCATGTTTGGAAGCCGGCATGCAGACAAGCGCTGCCGTCTCCACACGATTTTCAAAAACTGCGATCGCACGATTATCCACCATTTGGTCATTCCCTGCTATAAAGATCAAAACCGGAATTTTAATCCGCTCCAGATTCTTTTTCCGCATCAGCGTTTCTGTTGCACGCATCGCTGCCAAAAGCCATCCATAAGTACTGCCATTGGTCTGATATCTGGAATTTTTCAGCCTCTTTTCAAAAATATAATCATAGCGCTCTCTTGAAATACAGCTGCTGTGTTCAAAATCCGGCCTGCTGTCAAACCCTGTCTGTCCCGCTGCATAACGTTCACCTCTTTTGGTTCTCACATAAAAATCAGCTGTCATTTTTGCCACCCACCACGGATACTTTCCGGTCTGCATCCGAAACATCGGTGAAGAAAGGATTGCACGTTCAAATACTTTCGGATGTTCCTCGATATAACGCGCCGCGACCGCACCGCCCATGGAATGTGCAAATAAGATGCGGTGCCGCTCCATCCGGTAATTCATTTTTTTCATAAAGCAGTCTAAATCTTTGATATAATCTTCAAAATCACGGATATATACTTTCTGGTCATCCGAAACCTCACGTTCTGAATAGCCGTGCCCGCGGTGTTCTAAGATATAAACGGAACAGCCCTGCTGCAGAAAATAATAAATAACCTCGTTATATTTTTCTGCAAACTCGCTGAATCCATGTGAGATCACAATACAGGTATCCGCCCCCGCTGCCAGATATTGCTGATAAAAAATGGCCGCCCCGTCATAACTGTGAAAATAAGCATACTTCTGGCATTGCTTCAGGTACGGTTCCACCAGATTTTTCTGCCAGGTCAGATACCCTTCGTCTGCAAAATACAGACTGCCTGCCGCATTCATAACGCCGCCATTTCTTTATGCCTCAACAATTTCACCAGCTCCGGTGTCAATTTCCCATCACTGTACTCTTCCGCAATTTTTTTGCCGCGGTCCGGATAATTTGTGATCATTGCATCGGCACGCGCCGCACAGACGAGCCGCATATATTTTTCCTCATTTACAGTCCATACATGGACTTTCTTTTTCTGCCTCCTGCACTCTTCCATAAATCCTTCATACTGAATGTTGTAAAGTGCCGGGTGCAGTGCATCTGCTCCCACAACATACGAAGCGTAACTAACCGGATTGATGATTCCATCGCAGTAAAGCATTCCTGTCTCTGCTTCCGGATTGATCTCTTTGATCTTTTGTATGGTATAGTGATTAAAGGAGGAAAAAATCACACGTTCCATGAGTCCCATCCGCTCTGTGAGATCTAACACACGCTCCTCAATTTCCGGATAAAACACGACTCCGGTCTTGATTTCCACATTAATGGTCAGATCTGTCGGTTTTATCAACGCATAGACTTCCTCTAACGTGGGTATCTGTGCATGTTCATACTCCGGATGTGTACGGTTAAAATTATGTTTGATCAGCTTCGCGTAGGTAAAATCTTTTACCCAGCCGCTTCCGTCACTCACACGGTCGATCGTTTCATCATGGATGACAACAAGTTCTCCGTCTTTTGTGAGCTGCACATCCAGTTCAATTCCATCTGCACCCATCTCTACCGCTTTCTCAAAAGCTGCCATTGTATTTTCCGGTGCATAACCGCTCGCACCGCGGTGCCCCCACACGAGTGTTCTTTCCATCTCTGCTCCATTCCTGCCGGTTTCTTCCATCTGCGCACTAAATCCGCCTGTCCGGCATCGATTCTTTTATTTCTCTCATCTTTACCCTATATCCTAAGCGGATATTGTAAAATGGGTGTGGGGGTTTATGTAAAAAATGGGTAAAAAAATACAGAACCACGTTTTTGTGATTCTGTAATATACCTTATAATGTTGTTGGCACAAATAGTGCGTTCAGGTTTATTGATTGACAAATTGCGCAAAGCCGTGCCTGTTTTGTTCCGTTGTCCGAAAATAAGAAAAGCATTCTCGGCTTTGCGCAATTTGTCAGCCGCCATGTTGTGAAGCACTATTTGGTTTTAACATCATATATTTTGATGCCGGAATTACTTTAATCCTTATGCGCCGCCTCATAAACGTTATAGCAGGCTGCCGCTCCGATCACAAGCACTGCGCCAATGACTGCCGTGCGCCCGATTGTCTCACCGCAGAAGATCGCAACTAAAATTGGATTTAAGATCGGCTCTAATGTAGAAGTTAAGGATGCCGTGACCGGCGAAACACGATCCAGGCCCCTCGATAAAAAGATGTAGGATAATCCAAACTGGATCACACCGAGAAGGATAATACAGATCCATGCCTTCGCAGAATGATCGGTCTCCCCCAAAAACGAAGGCAGTCCGATGCTAAGGCTGATCACATGGGATGCCAGCAATGACGATTCAAAATCAGCTCCCGGAAAACCTTTCATCATCATAACCAGCGCATAGGTAAATCCCGAAAATACCGCAAGCAGATTTCCCGCCATTCCCCCGGCGCTCAGGGAATCTAAAAAGAAGCATAAGATACCAGCAAACACGACCGCACATGCCACCACTGCCGCTTTTTTCGGTTTCTTCTTATATAATGCCCACATCAGCAGAATCACAAAGATCGGTTCTGTAAACTGAAGCACGATCGCATTTGCCGCCGTCGTCATCTTTGTCGCTGAAACAAATGTCAATGCCATGACTGTGTTGCAGACGGCTCCAAACAGTACCGTCTTGTTCCATACAAATTTTCGTTTTGTGATGACCATATACGATGCGATCAGCATAAATGAAAAAATACTGCGGATTCCCTGGATCGTGATGGAACTCCACGGAATCGACTTTATCAGAACACCTCCAGTGCTGAAACATACTGCTGAGAGCAGCACATAGATGGTTCCCTTCATACTTTCTTTATCTAATTGTTTTTCCTGCATTTTATTCTCCCTCCCATTTTACCGCATTCCCAGCGCAAGCAGCACAAGTACCGCGAGAAAAATGATATTTGCCAGATGAAACCACAACAGATAATACCCCTTCGTGCGGTTATAATTATGCGCATATATTTTATAGGAGATCAGGCTCGCCATGGAGGCGATCAGTGTGCCAAGTCCCCCTAAATTTACACCAAGCAAAAGCTGCTTTAAATCACCCGAAAAACCGGACAATAACAGTGCCGCCGGAACATTGCTGATCACCTGGCTTGTGGCAATTCCCACCAGAAGTTCCCTTCCGTTAACCAGTGAATGCAGTACTTCCTGAAACGCCGGCAGCCGTCCGATATTTCCTGTAAAAATAAAGAAAGCGATAAACGTAAAGATCAGGCAGTAATCCACCTGCCCCAGTACTTTTCTATCTGATAAAAACACAGACACAGCCACCGCCGCAAGCAAAATATAATACGGCAGGATCCTTGCCACGACCAAAAGCGCCATAAGGAATAAAACCGCATACATGCCGGTCAGTTTTTTGTTCATTTCCTTTTTTTCTTCCGAAAAATGACAGTCTGTCAATCTGATTTTTCTTTTTCTTGCACTTAAAACGAAAATCGTCAGGGCAAGCAGCACACCGGAAACAACCGTATACGGAAGCATCAAGACAAGAAACTCCCCAGCATTCATTTCTGAGAGATTATATAAATACAAATTCTGCGGATTTCCAATCGGAGTCAGCATACTTCCAAGGTTCGCCGCTATGGTCTGAAGCACGATGACCGGCACCATAAGGCGCTCCTGCCCGCATTTTTGCAGCGTGAGAAGTGCAAACGGAACAAACGTCAAAAGCGCAACATCATTGGTAATGACCATGCTTGAAAAGAAACACAGAAAAACAAGAACAAATGCCAGCTGCGCCGTATTTTTCGTATGCGCAAGAAGCCGCCGCCCGATCCCATCAAAGATTCCATTATTCTGCACGCCCGCCATAATGATCATCAGCGAGAGCAGGATCCCAAGCACACGAAAATCAATATAATCGATATATGCCTGATCCGGATGCACAAAAAAAGCGGATATTACCGCTAAAATGGCTGCAACGACCAGCACTGTTTCTTTTTTTACAAATGCTATGATTTTCTCTTTCATATATATGACACCACCCATAAAACCTACCTGTCTATTCTAATCACTTTCCCCCCGGATGTAAACAAAAAAAAGCGCATGATTCGTCTGCTTCTGTACACACTATAAAATAACAGACACATAGCTATGTAAAATCAAACTTTTGTATATGAGTGAATCAATAAAATGCGTGAATATAGCGCAAGAATGGAGCATATGATGTACACCCCAGTTACACTTCCGGTTACAAATGAATACGGTTATTTTGAAATACGGTTAGAGAGCATCGGCGGTCTCGGCGCAAATCTCTGCGGAAAAATGCTCGGCGAACTCGGTGCCTTATACCTTTCCTTAAACTCCTTAAGTTTTTCCAGCTACGGATCTGAAAAACGAGGTTCACCGGTAAAATCCTATATCCGCTGGAGTCCCGCTTCCCATCCACTGCGCATCAACAGCCCGGTATTACAACCGCATGTACTTGGCATTTTTCACGAAGGGCTGATCGGGACTTACCCAGTATTAGACGGGATTTCCGCCGACACAAAAATTGTTTTAAATACACCTTTATCCTGTGATGAAGCGGCAGAAAAATACAATATTCCAACTGGAACGCTGTATTGTCTGGACGCACTCTCCATCGCCATGGAATCCAGATCCCGCATTAACATGGTTATGCTCGGTGCGATTGCCAGAGCGTGTCCTTTTATCCCGATGGATTCCATTGAAACACTCTGCAAAAATACTATTGGGAAAAAATATCCGGCACTGATCGGGGCAAATCTGCAGGGTTTAAAAATGGGGTATGAAAAAACAGCTGAAAAAAAGATTCCTGACAGAACTGCTTCCCCTTCTCTCGCAAAAGAAACTTATATCTGGGGCTACAAAAACGCCCCGATAGGCGGGATCAATACACGCCCCGGCAGCACGGTATCAAATGACCTCTCCCCCTCCCGCGAAGGTTATATTCCTCTCTTTTTGCAGGATCGGTGCATCAACTGCGGACTCTGTGATTCTACCTGTCCGGATATGGTATTTCAGTTTGCACCGGGAACTTATAAGGGGAAAGAGGCAATGGTCAACCAGGGACTTGATTACAGACACTGCAAAGGCTGTCTCCGCTGTGTGGATGTCTGTCCGACTCACGCTCTGGTAAAAGCAGAAGAAAAAGATTACCCGGACAAGCCGCATTCCATGCCGGATCAGGATCTGCTGCCAGACTCTGTCCGGTACCAGAAGACCGGCGCAAATTCCTGGATCACCAGTGATTCTTATCTTGATGAAAAACGTATTGACGGAGGTATCGTATAATGTCAGATCAGCAGCAATCAACAACACAGGCTTTTCCATCATCGGATCAGCAGCAATCATCAACACAGGCTTTCGTAAAGAAAACCGCTGCCCAGCGCAAACTTTACGAAAGTGGAAATGAGCTTGCCGCCTACGCAGCAAAGCAGATCAATTATCATATCATGGGATATTATCCGATCACCCCCTCCACACAGATTGCGGAAAATCTCGATCTTTCGGGTGCAAGAGGCGAGCACAACATCCGGCTGATCGCCGCCGAGGGAGAACACAGTGCCGCCGGTATCTGTTACGGTGCTTCGGCGGGCGGCGGACGCGTATTTAATGCCACCAGCGCCAACGGTCTGCTCTATGCCTTAGAGCAATTTCCGGTTCAGTCCGGCACACGCATGCCGATGGTCATGAATGTCGCCTGCCGTACCGTCTCCGGCCCTCTGTGCATCAAAGGTGATCACAGCGATATCATGTATCTTTTAAATACCGGCTGGATCATTCTGTTTGCGGATGACCCGCAGATGGTCTACGACTTCAATCTGATTGCCTTAAAACTTGCCGAAAAAGTGAATCTCCCGGTTGTCGTTGCCTTTGACGGTTTCTTTACCAGCCATCAGAAACAAAAATGCATGGTCTTTTCTGAAGATGAAACCGTACAGCACTTTATCGGGAAAAAACTCTCCTGTGACAATCCCGAAATCTCCGCTTTTGCCGGAAATGACTCCACCGGGGAGAATCGTTTTTACAGTGTACTCGACCTGAATCACCCGGTCTCTGTCGGCTCCTATATGAATGAACCGGATATCATCAACAACAAATATCAGCTTTTTCTCGCCATGGAAGAAACACGAAAAAAACTTCCCATACTGTTTGATGAATTCGCCTCCCTCTCCGGAAGAATGCACACTTTTTGCCGCGGATATATGTGTGAAGATGCAGATATTATCCTTTTTCTGCTCGGTTCCTCTTTTCACACAGCCACAGTTGCAGCAGATACGCTGCGCAAAGAGGGCATCCGCGCTGGCGTCGTCACATTAAATGTGCTTCGTCCATTTCCATCTGACGAATTACGCCATCTCTGTATGCATGCAAAGACGATCGTTGCTGCAGACCGTCAGGACAGCTACGGCGCCGGCGGCGGAAATATGTCCTTAGAACTGCGCGCCGCCCTGCAGGATATCACGGATTCCACACACCCGATCCGGGTACTGACCCGCATTTACGGACTTGGCGGGAAGGATTTTTTTGTGGAGGATGCTGTTGCGCTGTTTCGTGAGGGACTTTCGCCTGATGCCAGGGCTTTTGATTACTATGGAATCACACCGGGTACGACAGAAAATTGCCCACAGCCACAGTATTATGCACCCCTCACCAAAGATCGCCAGTCGCCCGGTGTCACAACCTGCACTTTCGATCCTGCAACCGGAAAAATGCTTGTAAAAGGTGGATTGATCAAAGACGCCACCGCCATGCCCAAGCGGATCGCCCCGGGAATCGGAACCTGTCCCGGCTGCGGTATACCGGTCAACTTAAATCTCCTGTTAAAAGGGATCGAAGGAAATGTGGTCTTTCTGTTCCAGACCGGCTGCGGCATGGTGACAACCACTGCCTACCCAAAAACGGCATTCCGCATCCCATATATCCACAACCTGTTTCAAAATGGAGCTGCTACTTTAAGCGGTCTGGTGGAAGTATTTGAGGAACGGCAAAAACGCGGGGAATATCCCAAAGGCGAGATCACATTTATCATGGCAAGTGGTGACGGCGGCATGGATATCGGCATGGGTTCTGCACTCGGAACGGCACTGCGCGGACATCATCTGCTCTTATTTGAATATGACAACGGCGGATATATGAACACCGGTTACCAGCTTTCCTACTCTACCCCGATGGGTGCGAAAAGCTCCACCTCCCACCTCGGAAAAACACAGTACGGAAAGACCTTTTTCCACAAAGACATGCCCCAGATCATGGCTGCGGCCCACCTCCCCTATGTGGCAACCGTCGCCGAGTCGAACCCACATGATTTTATCAAAAAGGCTGCAAAAGCAGCTGCCTATGCAAGGGAATTCGGCACCGCCTATGTAAAAGCGCTCTCCGCCTGCCCGCTCAACTGGAATGACCGTCCGGACACAGAACGAAAAGTCATTGCTGCCGCCGTAGACTGCTGTTATTTTCCGCTCTATGAAATCGAACGCGGCATCACATCACTGAGCTATGATCCAAAAAAATCGCATAAAAAAATCCCCGTCACGGAATGGTTTTCCATGATGGGGCGCACGAAACATCTTGCCACCGAAGAATATAAATCGGTTGCAGACCAGATTCAGGCAGAAGTCGACAGACGCTATGAACGTCTGGCAGCATGTGCCGAACATCCGCTATTGTAATTTTTACGTCAATGATTTGACCACCGACACAATTCCTGCGATTACAAGCAGTATCAGTGCAATATAAACCAGTCCTGAAACAAATAACCCGATCAAAAACAACGGGAAGATAATGATCGTAAGTAAAACTTTTAAGATCCCCCAGGATGCCTTGAAAGCAAGCAGGATCAATTTTCCAAATACGGCAAACATTAAAATAATAAACAATGCTGTTAACATAGTCTTTTCTCCTTATCATGCAGATTTTTCATACAGTGATTAATTCTATGTTAACAGTTGTCTGTCTAATGTCAAGTACCTGTTTTAACCTCTGCGAAACCATGCTTTCATCACATCAAAAATCTGAACCAGTTCCTCTTCCTCTATAATGTAAGGAACCATGGAATACATGTACTTTAAGAACGGACGGCAAAAGACTCCTCTCTCATATGCAAACTGCTGGAATCCCTCAAGGGCTGCTCCATCATGCACTTCCACACAGGTACAGCCGCCCATAATACGCACTTCTTTGATCCTCGGATCCGTAAAGCCGTCCATCTCACGGTGTGAGATTTCTTCGATGCGTTTGATCTTCCCCATATAATCTTCCCGCTCGAAAATTTCGATTCCTTTGAGTGCCACGGCACAGGCAAGTGCATTTCCCATAAAGGTCGGTCCGTGCATCAGTGCATGACGGTCATTATCGCTGTAAAATGCATCAAATACCTTGTGGTTTGCCACTGTCACCGCATGACCGATATAACCTCCGGTCAGTGCCTTTCCGAGCACTAAGATATCCGGCAGTACCAGATCTGCCACAAAACGGCTGCCGGTTCTTCCAAATCCCGTTGCAACCTCATCAAAGATCAAAAGTACATCATACGCATCACACAATTCGCGTGCGCGTTTCAGGAAAGAAATATCATACATCCGCATTCCACCTGCGCCCTGCAGCAGCGGTTCCACGATAAAACAGTTCAATTCGTCATGATATTTCTCAAATGCCTCCTCCAGTGCCGCGATTTCGGTCGGTATATGAACCACACCCGTTTTTTCTTCAAATGCGAAATGATAATCCTCATCATCCCCCACTTCCATCGCCTTAAACGTATCCCCGTGGTAAGCATGCTCTAATGCAAGCACAAGCGGACGTTTTCTGCCCTGATTTGTATTGTACTGTAATGCCATCTTTAAGGAAACTTCCACCGCAACACTTCCGGAATCCGAGAAAAAGCAGTAATCCAAATCTCCCGGTAAATACTCCTGCAACTTATCCGAAAGCTTCTGCACCGGCTCATGTGTCAGTCCGCCAAGCATGACATGGCAGAAATGATCTGCCTGTTCTTTGATGGCAGCCGTCAGTTCCGGGTGTTTATAGCCATGGATCATACACCACCAGGACGATACCGAATCGATCAGTTTCTGATCTTTCGTATAAAGATAAACACCCTCGGCATCTAAAATTTTATAAGGTTCCCGCATTGTTTTCATCTGTTCGTAAGGATACCAGATCATATTTTTACTCCTCTTTTATTCTGTTCTCAACTACTTAACAGTCTGCTGCCAGATAGCTGCAAAATTTCATACATATCAACTTTACTCATATAATCCCGCAAGTGCTTCCACATCCATCTTAAGCTCCGTGTCCCCGTCCTGTACCTTCGCAAGTGTCGGCAGTCCGGTCATATATTCGCACATAAAGATGTTATCGTCCTCCATCACATCCCCCGGATGATAATGGTTGAATATGATTCCCTTTAACGGCAAATGATGTGCCTTCATATACTCTGCCGTCAGCACAACACTGTTGATCGTGCCAAGCCCGGCATCTGCGATCAGGATACTGGAAAGTCCAAGCTCCGACACCACATCTTCAAGCTGGATCTTTGCCTCATCAAAACAGATCGGGCACAAAATACCGCCGCTGCCCTCCACGGTCACATAATCATATTTATCACATACTGCCCGGTAGCCATCTCTGACCACAGCCATCTCCACCGGATGTCCCTCGATCCGTGAAGCAAGATGCGGTGAATATGCATGTTCATATACATAAGGACACATTTCCTCAAGCGGCTGTGTAATCCCCGATATTTTCTGCACAAACAGGGCATCTCCGGGGATCAGTGAGCCGTCCGCCCTGCGGTCATTTCCACTCATTGCCGCTTTATAATATGCCGCTGACTTTCCCTCTTCTGCCAGCTTTTTTACGATCAGCCCGGTCACATAAGTTTTTCCGATATCCGTCCCGGTACCCGTGATAAATAAAGCTTTGCTCATATCCATCCTCTTTTCTGTATTCTTTCCTTCCACATAACAAGGACATTTCTTTTCCATATGACGATTCTTACTATGCCTCTGACTTTTCTTCTGTCCAGTACACCGGTGTCACATCACGGCCTAAATCTTCTAACATCCGTCTGTCGCTGCGGATCGTTGCGCATGCCACCGTTGTCAGCATGTTTCCGGTAATGGATGCGGATGCCCCTGCCTGGAATGCAATTTCCCCATCGTTTGTCAAAAGTGCCCTTCCCGCAGCAAGACGGATATTGGCATCCGGGTTGATATAGCGGAAAAATGCGATCGTGCGCAAAATATCAGCCTCAGACAGTCTTGGCAGACCTTCTAACGGTGTTCCCGGTATCGGCATCAGCGCATTGATCGGAATCGAGTCGATTCCAAGCTCTGCAAGACTGACCGCCATATCCAGTCTGTCCTCCCACGTTTCTCCCATGCCGATGATTCCGCCGGAGCAGGCGCACATTCCCTCTGCCTTTACTTTTTTCAATGTTTCGATCTTCATGTCATAGGTATGTGTTGTGCAGATATTTGGAAAATTACGTCTGGATGTCTCTATGTTGTGATGATAGCTGGTAACCCCCGCCTCGTGCAGTCTGTACAGCTGTTCTGCAGAAAGAAATCCCATGGAGGCACACAGATCGATCTTACACTCTTTTTTCATCGTCTCATATGCATGGATCGCCTTGTCAAATTCCTCTCCCGTCAGTGCTCTTCCCGCTGTAACGATAGAAAAACGATCAACGCCTTCCCGCTCATTCATTTTGCATGCTGCCAGAATATCTTCCTCCGGAAGGAAATCATACTCCTCACAGTTTGTATGATGGTGTGCCGACTGCGCACAGTATTTACAGTCCTCCGGGCATCTTCCGCTGCGCCCGTTGATAATTGAACACAGATCTACTTTATCCCCAATCCGTGCTTCCCTGATCTTATCTGCTCCCTCACAGAGCTCCCCAAGATCACAGGTCAGGAAAAATGAAAGGTCATCTTCCCTTGTGATTCTTCTTCCGTTAATAATTTCTTCCGCTAATGTAAGTGCATTCATTTCTTTTTCTCCCGCTTATCTTTCGGATACTGCGCATAATCCCAACGCAGATCCATGTATTTGTATCTCATGAACCATATCTGCTGCAACATCTTTAAGATCTTGCCCGCACTGTCTCATAAGCAAGCACCGGTCTGACACGCTTTGCCACCACTGCCCCAAGAATACTTAAGGCAATGTCCCCCGGCACCGCTAAAACAAAGCAGTACAAAAACAGTGGTCCTGCCGCAATCGGCGTATTAATCACAAAATTACAGATGATATAGTAATAAATCATACCGACTGCATAGACACAAAACAGTCCTGCCAGATTTGCCAGAAGGTACCGTGCAATGGTCTTTTTTTCCATATGTTCCGCAATCCATCCAGTCACAAATGTACCCACTGCAAATCCGATGATATATCCAAAACTGGGTTTAAACACATACCACAGTCCGCCGCCCTCCGAAAAAATTGGAAGACCAGCCAGCCCAAGCAGCATGTACGAAAGTACAGACACCGTTCCCAGTCTTGAACCAAGCAGCAGACCTGCCAGCATCGTAAACAGGTACTGCAGGGTAAATGGCACGACCGGTATCGGAATTTTGATAAATGCCCCGACTGCAATCAGTGCAGTAAATAATCCACAGTAAATTACGCCCTTCGTTTTCATTTTTGTTAACCCCCGCTCATCTTATAGTTAACAATATTACTCAAAAAAGAGTGTAATGTCAACTTTTTATTTTCATCAAGTTAACATTACACACTTTTCAACAATCAAATCACTCTGTTGTTTCCAACATTAGAATGCACATTCTTCCGTTATAAATGAAAATCATCTATATCTCCATCAGCCTTCACCTGTCATATCCGGCATCTGCTGCACACTTTCGGATCACTTTCGGAATATTCGCCTGATTATAGGAAAGCACCTCTATCTTCACTCCCATTGCGTATTCCTCTTCCCCTTCAAACTTCTGCTCGCCACCCTTTATCACAACTTTTGGCCGTTTCACATCAAAACTGTATTCCATTCCTGTCAGAACACCGGATTTATTAATGGTATATGCGATCCGCTCATTCTGATAGCCTGTTTTCTGATACTGTTCGTAATAGACGGACATCTTATCCATCTGCTCCGTATCGTCTTCCACCTCCATACCAGCCGGTTCTATAAGATCAAGCGCCTGATCTCTTTTTTCTTTCAACTGCTGCCCTGATAATGAAAAAATGATCTGCGTCGCCCCGTCATCTAAGTCTACACATTCCGCAGAAACAACGTCCTCCTCACGGTAGCCAGGATTCGTAAGTGCCTGATAATTTGGAATGTCCGTCGTCGTACTGTAGCCATTCCATTGGCTCCAGACTCCTGCCTGGTAAGAATTGACCGTAACCCCATCACAAAATTCCTTTAAAAACGTCATGGCACCATCGGCATCCGTATTCTTATACTCCGCTGCCCAGGTTTCATCTAACAGGTCAGCCCAGATCTCCTGCGTCTGCTGCACAATGTCCTGGCTCCCGGAATAACTGTTCGTTACCAGATAATGCACATTATTCACTCTGCGCAGTCCCCGCATGCCTTCTAAGACTTTTCCTGTCTCCTCGCTTGCGACTCCGCCTGCAAACATACTTTCCAAAAATAACACCCCGGAAAAAATAGTGACTAAAACTGCCTGAACTGATTTTTTATCCATAGGGCTCCTCCGATCTCATCACGACTTCATTCGTGATTTTACTTGCACCATTTCATGGTATCATCATTTTCCATCAAATACAATCGTTTATCAGCCCAAGCCGCTCAAATGCATGTAAAATTCCATCCTCATCAATATGGTCTGTTACCATGTCCGCTAACCTTTTTACCTCATCTCTGGCATTCCCCATTGCAACACTGATCCCGGCGTACTCCATCATCTGGAGATCATTCGGTCCGTCACCAACTGCAATGCAATTCTCCCGTGAAATGCCGACATGATTTAAATAACGCTCCATACCGGTCGCCTTATTAATTCCATTAATTCCGATCTCGCCCGCAAAATCGCCCATTCCATCCAGGCTGATCGCCACCGCATCAAAATACGGTTCCATATCCGCATGTACCTTAGCAACCGGAAACGGTGCACCATAATAAATGATCTTCTCATTTTTTTCATTTTCCCATGGCTTCTCGGTCAGATGCATCCGTCCGATCAGACGGTCTAAGCGCTCTTTGCTCATTCCGGCATCCCGGTAAACCTTTAACATGCCATCACAGCTTCTCTGGTTTAGCACCACGCCGTCATCCGCCTGATAGCAGAATAAAAATCCATTACTCTCTAAATAGTCAAAACTGCTTTTTCTGTGCTCCTCATCAATATAGGCATGATAAAACTCTTTTCCTTCGTCTTCCACAAAAGCACCCGCTCCACCGACAATGCCGGAAAATCCAAGTTCTAACAGCCCGTCATAAATCTGAAAACGGCTCCGTCCGCTGCATACCACCATCCGGTGGCCGTTTGCCTGCGCTGTGCGGACTGCGTACTGTGCAGACTCCGGGATCTCGCCCTTTTCATTGACCATTGTTCCATCTACATCCAAAAATACTACTTTTTTATCCATTTTCCACATCACCAGCCCGTAAATTCATCTACACTCTAAAGTTCCTTTTTACCGACGGACCCTTTCCTAACCTGAGCATTTACACTATTATTTTATCTTATCATGCATTTCACAGGCTTTCAATATACATTCCTCCTTACATCAAAGCTGTATTTAAAATGGATTGTAATCACTGCTGCTTTCTGTTCGCATATAAATAATAGATCACATTGAGAACAATTCCAAATATCGTTGCTGCCGGAGCCGCAAAACCAATCTTTGTAAGACTTGCGTCCGGCTGGATGCTCATATAATATGCTAACGGCAAGCGCACCAGCAGTGTCTGGACAAGCCCCTGCACCATAACCCAGACTGTCTTATCGTGTCCATTAAAATAACCGATTATGCTGAATAAAATAGCTGTCACGATCGTTTCTAACGCAAAACCTTTTAGATAATCATAACCATTCTGCACAACGGCTGCATCTGTTGTAAAAATTCCAGTCAGAAGATTTCCTTTAAACCAGACAAGCGTAAATACGATACATCCGATCACAAGTCCAACACCCATGCCTGTAAACATTGCCTTTTTTGCTCTCTTTTCGTTGCCTGCACCCACATTCTGCGATACAAAGGATGCCATGGACTGCATGAGGGAACTTGGGATGAGCATTGCAAAATTGACAATCTTACAGGCAACTCCGTATCCGGAAGACGCTTCAAGTCCGAGCCGGTTGACAAATGCGCAGAGTGCAAGAAAAGATATCTGCGTCAGAAATTCCTGCAAGGCAAGCGGCAGACCGATCTTTAAGGCTCTCACACAGTGCATATTGATTTTAAAATCGTGTTTACTGATTTCAAATGGCAGTTCTCTTTTTACCAGCAGGAATAATGCAAACACAACACTGACTGCCTGTGCTGCTACCGTTGCGATCGCAGCTCCAGCTGCATCCAGATGCAGTCCTGCAACTAAAATCAGATCTCCTGCAATATTAACCACACAGGCAACCGCAACAAATAATAATGGGGATTTGCTGTCTCCAAGACCTCTGAAAATAGCTGCGAGCAGATTATACGCAACAATGAAAAAGATTCCGCCGCCGCAGATGCGCACATAAGTGGAAGTCAATTCCACTGCTTCTTCCGGTGCCTGCATCAATACTGCAATCGGCTGTGAAAACCCAATCATGATTACAAAAAGCACCGCAGAAACGATTGCAAAAATAATTGTCGCGCCACCGATCAAAGCCCCTATATACTGCGGTTTTTTCTCCCCGATATACCGTGCGATCAATACTGTGATACCCATTGCAAACTGCGTGATTACAAACGTAACTAAGTTAAGCACCTGACTTCCTGTCGATACAGCTGAAAGCCCGGAGGTTGTTCCAAACCTTCCCACGACTAAAAGATCTACTGCACCATAAGCCGCCTGAAGCACCAGTGCACCTAATATCGGTATCATAAATGGCAGTAATTTTCCCAAAATACTTCCCTGTGTAAAATCTGATTTTGAATTATTCAATGTCAACTCTCCTTTTACTCATGACTTCATAAAATTTTTCAATAGTCTGAATCATACAGTCTGCTTCTTCTTCGGAAATATGATCCATATATTTCAAAAG
>ERZ773168.1972-NODE-1972-length-16432-cov-16.810710_pt1 | contig 16432 bp, 9 predicted proteins | sample MGYA00511261_ERZ773168 | MGnify/ENA primary metagenome ERZ773168 (study PRJEB29015, sample SAMEA2737855) | human gut metagenome | biome: human gut; feature: human-associated habitat; material: faeces | place: China | collected 2012 ... | reverse complement strand
AAGTAAATATTTAATTTGGATGGCAGCACCAAATAATTCGTACAATGAGCTTCCGGCATTTGTTGACATTCATCAGTATTCGTGGACAGGCAGGGTTGACGGGATTTCCGAAAAAGCAGATATGAATTACATATATAATTTAAACTATTAAAATTATAAGGAGGAGTTATAATGATTTGGTTAGGCATTGCTATAATACCTGTTATACTGTTAGTGATAGCAATAAATATTAAAAGATATGGTGATGTGAGTACTGGAACTCTAATTACTCTAATGGTAATATGTGTTATAATGTTTTTTTCATTACTTGCAAGTGAATATATACCACCTATTGCTATTAGTGACAAAAAAAGTACAACATATGAAATAACAGAATTCAAAAAAGTTATCAGCGACAACAATGAAGAATCGTATGTATATACTACTAATAAAACTGAGGTACACAGTGCAAGAGTTGAAGATAAAAGAGATAAAAGAAAAGACGGAGCTATTACTTCAATTGACTTAGCAAATAGCAATCCCTCAAAGCTCATTGTTAAAGAATATGAGTGTTTACGCTTGGTGGATTTTTCAATGATTAAAAATCACGAATATATTTTTATATAGCTCATACAAAAAATTTAAAGGTGATAATAAATGCGTAAAAAATATGATAGCAAGGATTTTTTTATCGTTGCGGACTCAAAGAACGATTCTGTTTCAAAATTTTCTTTATTGACAAAAGAATATTTTGATAAAAATAAAATTACAAAACCGAATGACATTACTCTTGGTAATAGCGGTAAGGGAACTGAATTTGTTGTTAGTGAAAACGGAGTAGTTCATACTAAAAGGCATATAACACCGTAAAAGGTGCTATATGCCTTTATTTTTGTCCTTATTATGTTGCGATGATTTGTTGAATCATTTACGGCACTAAATGTTTTTTGTGCCTGCAACTTAATTTTGTGAATATTTTTGCGGCAAAAAGCTAATTCATACCTTATTCTTCTTCGTCTGCTCTCTTCAGGAATATCGTTTATTTTTAATTTTATTAAGCATTCAATATTATCCAACCGAAATAGTAGATGGTATATGTTCGATTATCCAATCATATTCTTTTATATTGCTGTATAGAGCATCTAAATTAGACTGATCATTGCAAAGAATAATCTTTGTGTTGTATGAGCATAAATCCTTATACATCTTTCTTACACAATCTAAGGCATTTTCTGAACGCAGATACTTTTCGTACTTAGCCATTACACCATTTGCATATTCAAACAAAACTTCACAGTTTGCTGTTACAAAATAATCAACTTTCATATTAGCTAACTCCTTTCGACTTGTGTTTTAATATATATTGTATGCTGAAAATACTAAAAAAGCAAGTATAATGCGAAGTGAAAAACTGCCGTTTAAATCAATTTTAACGACAGTTTTTTAAAATTATATAATTTAGTTGACTCATTGAAAAATCACTTTATAACTAATTTTAAAGCGAAACAACAATATAAAAAGTCACTTTATCACTTATAAGATTATCAGCTAATAATTCTTGAACAACTTTTGTATCAAGTCTGCCTGTTCCACACCCAAGCAAGGGGACAGCTACTGATTCTATATTAAGGTGTTCAGCTGTTGCTATAATTTTGGGAATTAGCTTTATTATATTTGAAATTTTTGCTTTACTTCCGGGAGTACGCATAGTAACTGCGTGTATTACTTTTCTACATACCAAGTTAGGAGCATCGGTAACAAAAACATCTCCCGGTGCATAGCTGAAAAAAGGTTGCGTTTTGCATTTTGCTCTTGCAAGCTGTTCAACAGCACCTTGAGATGCAAATTGAATGCTCTCTGCAACTCCTCTATGTAGTTCTGTAACACATCTTTTACCTCCCATATATCCAAAGCCGTTGGCTGCATTTACAATTGCATCTACATCAAACTTTGTTATATTGCCTTTTGCATAAGCTATCATAATTCAGGTGCACTCCTTTTTACTTCAAGACTGTTTTGGTCAGAAATAACACTACTTTTTCCCTTGTGCAAAATTGAGTCTTTGCTAAAATAGCGTGTTTTGCATTCCTTTTCTGTCAATGTATTTTGTCGCTGGGCAAGCTCAATATTCAAGGCAGTTGTTAAATCGGCTAATCTTTGAGTTTTCTCAGTAAGTTCTTGCTCAAATTCAAAAGGTTTTGTAAGCATTTCTTTTGCTGAATTGTAATCATAATCAATTCGATTCAATTCTTTTTTAGCATTAGACAGAAATTCATTGAATTTTGTAAACAGATTTTCAAGTTTAGAAAGATTGTGAATATTAAGACTACCAAAATTAACCTTGTATTTTCCGTTGCCTAATCTCGCAGTAATATCATCAACAATCAAGCCTTTATTGATTATTTCAACCTCATATCCTGAAATATCACCTACTTTAATGGTTTCATTTCGGTGCTGCCTTGATAATGCTACAAAAGCTCCAAGAGCTTTAGCTGCGGATTTTCTATCTTCTTCCGAGTTGGTATAAGCTGCATCTCCAAAATTATATGTATAAACAATCGAGCCTTCATCATCTTTAGGCAATGCATTTAACTTATCAATATCTTTTTGGATATTACCTATCGTGCAGAGCAAATCTTTTCTTTGCTCAGGATAAGCGTTTACTTTGTCCTCAAGCTCATAACGGGTATTATCATATTCAGATTTATACGCTGTAAGTTCTTTTACTCTGTTTTCAAGTGTGAGTTTCTCTCTTATACGCTCATCACCGGTGCAAAGTGCTTTGATTTCCGAATACGATAACGCAGCTTGGTCAACATCAGTACATTTTCGTGCAGGAGCTTTTGATGTCATAATTTGACTTATGAATTTCTGCTTCTTTTCAAGCAGCTGATACGAATAAGCATCAAAAGTGCCTTTCGTGACATAGCGATAGAGATGCACTTTTTCGTTAATATTACCTTGCCTTACCATTCTTCCTCGTCTTTGTTCGAGGTCAGAAGGTCGCCAAGGTACATCCAAATCGTGTAGGGCAATAATTCTATCCTGCACATTTGTTCCTGTGCCCATTTTGCCAGTAGAACCTAAGAGTATGCGAACCTCGCCACTTCGTACTTTTGCAAAAAGCTCAGATTTTTGCTTTTCATTCTTAGCATCGTGAATAAACGCTATCTCTTGTGACGATACACCCTTAGCAATAAGTTTATCTTTAATATCGTCATACACGCAGAATTTGCCTGATTCTTCGAGAGAGTCAATTTCTGTAACACTCTTTGTATCCTCGTCTTTGCTGTCTGCATCAACATTTGCACCTTTGCCCGGAACACCTAAATCACAGAATATAATTTGCGTAAGTTTTTTATCAGTGGTTTTCTCATAAATGTCAAAAACATTATTAACACACACATTTAACTTTGTACCGGGATTATCTTCAAATTCTGCATCGATAAGTCGAGGGTCAAGTCCGAGCTTTCTGCCGTCACCGGTAATTTTGAGCATATTATCCTGTGACGGATCTACGGAGCCGTTATTGACCTCATCGGCTCTGTCTGATAGTTCATTAACAAGCTCTTCCTGCAATTCGGTCGGTTCAACATCTACTATGTGCATTTCACATTTAGGTACATTAAGATTTAATGTATCCGATGTGCGAACATCTGCTATTAACTTAAACATAGACATCAGTTCAGGCAAATTAGAATATTCTGCAATTCTTGTGCGTTCTTTAAACTTGTTGCCGGCAGGAGCAAGCTCATACTCTTTTTTCTGCACACCAAATGTTGATACCCAATTATCGAAGTTTTGCATATTATTATGGCTCGCAAGAAAATCATAATTTAAGTATCTCATCATAGTATGCAACTCAGTCACGCTATTTGAAATAGGCGTACCTGTTGCAAACACAACACCTTTTCCACCGGTCTTATCATCAAGATAGCGACACTTTGCAAAAAGTTCTGTTGCTCTTTGAGATGCTCTTGAAGATATACCTGATACATTCTGCAATTTCGTGGTACAAAATAAGTTCTTAAATTCGTGTGCTTCATCAATGAAGAGCTTGTCTATTCCAAGCTCTTCAAAATATATGGAGTTGTCCTTTTTAGCCGACTGTAATTTAGTAAGCTGCTTTTCAAGGCTCTTTTTCGTACGCTCCATATCTTTGATTTTAAAATTACTGCCGTCCTGTGCCTTTAGTTCTGCAATACCTTTGATTATATTATCAATCTGCTCTTGATATATTGCTTGTTGCCTTTCAGGTGACAACGGCAGCATTTTAAGCTGAGTATGTCCAATAATCACAGCATCATAATTGCCTGTTGCAATTTTACTCATAAGTTTTTTGCGGTTTTCAGTCTTGAAATCATCCTTTGTAGCAACAAGAATATTTGCGTTTGGATACAACTTAAGAAAATCGTCACCTACTTGCTCAGTAAGGTGATTTGGAACAGCAAAAAGGGATTTATGACACAATCCAAGCCTTTTACACTCCATTGCTGTTGCAATCATTTCAAAAGTTTTTCCCGCCCCGACAGAATGTGCGAATAGCGTATTACCACCGAATATTGCGTGAGCAATTGCATTTTTCTGATGCTCGTGAAGTTCAATGTTAGAATTCATACCCGGAAAAGTAAGATGTGAACCATCGTATTGACGAGGTTTAATACAATTAAAAGTCCTGTTATATGTATCAAGAATATCTTTTCGCCTGTCAGCATCTTTAAATATCCAATTTTTAAATTCTCTGCGTATTGCGTTTGCTTTTTGTTGTACTACTTGCGTTGCAGGCACATCAAGCTCACTTATGGGTTTATGGTTTTTATCAAATATCGGTCTGCCAAATTCATCAACTTTAATCTTATATACTTTCGGCTCAGTAAGATTTAATACAGATTGAAATATTGCATATGCTGTATATCCGTGAGCTCCATAGGTTTTAGTTGCAGTTACAGATTTATCAATAGATTTGTTTTTAATATTCCATCTGCCGGAGAACTCTGAATATTCAACCTCAATTTTTTTACCGTTTCGCTGCCAATAATGTTTCGGCTCATAATCGGAACGGTTTTCTTTAGGTGTTTTGAAAAGCTCATACATAAATTGCTCATAATATTTTGGCGAAATCCAAGTTGCTCCGATGTTTACATCAATATCAGCCGCCTTTAACGGTTCCGGTATAGCTTCCTCAAGTGCGGTAATATTTGCACGATATATATCGTTATCTCTTGCACTCAATTTAGCCATATCAAGTTTGGCATAAATATCGCCTGACAAATATTCAGATGCCGTTTGGTACACAATGTTATCCTTGTTTGATAACTCAGGTACAGCAAATATCTCTCCGTTTGCACATAAATTTATCCTTAGATTTTCTTCAGGTATATCTGTCAAACTGCTCATATAAGCAAAGTCAATAATGCCTTTTTCAGCAATTGATATTGCGAGAGCTTCCGATGCGGTATCTATATGCTCAATAGCTGTTTTAGGTACATTCACACGCTGAGTGAAGATATCAGATTTTTCAATTAATTTGCTCTTATCATAACTTTTTTCAAGCGAAGCTACAAGCTGATATGCACCATCAAAGCCAAGAATATTACGATTATAATTGTTATGCAAAAGACCATATCTTATATAATAATCGTCATATAATGTATTGAGCTTTTCCTGTAATTGAACAACTTTATCATCATTGCTTTCGTATTGCTGCACATCGAGTAATTCACGCAATGTATCCCTAAGCTGTATATATTTTGATATACGGCTTATATTTTTGGCAGTATATTTTTTGTCAAGTAATTCTGAACAAGGAATTGTTATTAACTCACTCTCGTTGTTACTTCCATAAAAATAAATATCATTATTGCTCTTAAAATAACTTTCGGCACGAATACCCTGAGGTAATATAATTTCATCAGACTTTTCAGCCAATGGTATTAGCTTATATTTATGCGGTGTATAAGTAAAGTTGATATTATTAACTGCTATTGCAAGTAAATTTGATAGCGTTCTTCCGTCATCGAATGGCACACACATTGTATCGTCTGTTCTGCCGTACATTTTATTACCCTCAACAATTTCACCAAGCACCATTTCAGGGTGCTTTACAAAATAATTGTTTACAGGCAATCCGTCAGCTGTCTGACCTATGCTTACCCAAGTTGGTTCTACTATGGGCGGTTCAGAACGCTTTTTTAGGAATATAATATCTGATGTAACTTCTGTACCGGCAGACTTAAAAGCATTATTTGGTAATCTGATTGCTCCAACTAAATCCGCTCTGTTTGCTAACTCTCTGCGAAATGAGCTGTCCTTCTTATCAAGCGTACCTTTAGAGGTTACGAAAGCAATGATACCACCGTCACGCACTTTATCAAGTGATTTCAAAAAGAAATAATCGTGAATTTTTAGGTTTTGAGAGTTATACTTTTTATCATTTACTCCAAAATCTCCAAATGGAATATTACCGATTGCAACATCGAAGCTGTTGTCATTGAAATGAGTGTTTTCAAATCCGTCAATAGTGATATTAGCTTGCGGATATAGCTTTTGAGCTATTCTTCCTGACAAGCTGTCTTTTTCAACACCGTACAGATTTACTTTACCTCTTAAATCTGCAGGCAGGCGACCAAAGAAATTGCCAATACCCATAGCAGGCTCGAGAATATTTCCGCTTTCAAGTCCTGCATTTTGAATAACCTTGTATATACTGTCAATTATTGTGCTGTCTGTATAAAATGCATCAAGTACTGATGACCTTGCAGCAGTATATTCATCATCAGTAAGCAGATTTTTTAGTTCTAAATACTCATTTTTCCATTTATCATTGTCAGGCTCAAAAGCATTTGCAAGACCACCCCAACCGGTATAAAGGGAAAGTTGCCTTTGCTCTGCAACAGTTGCTTTACGATTTTCACTTTCAAGAGTTTTTAATATTCTGATTGCCGTTATATTATTTTTAAACTTTGTCTTTGCTCCTGTAACAGTTTCTCTATCTTCCATTACATAATTTTTGCCTTTCTCTACAGTTGTATGTGCTGCATCAGAGAATAGAGTATCGCCGTTATCAAAATCAAACAGTGTAGGCTGTTCTGTTTCTATGTTTTGGGTAACTCCATTTTCATCTTGAGTCTTGGCAGGAAAATAAGCAGTCTTAGACGCTAAAAGTCTATTGAGATTTTCTTTACTTTCAGCTCTGAAAACAGGGAATGAAGAAGATAAGTCACGAAGTTGTATATCAAAGTTTCCAATAGTTTCAACTGCAAATTCTGTTTCATCAATATAGATTACATCTCCTTTTTGGAGGTTGTTTATTTCTGCAAAGTATTGTGTTTCAGTATTTTCAACATCAATGCCTTTCGCTTCGGTTGCATTGTATATTTCTTTTGTTTCAACCAATCCTACTGATTTTCCGTCATTTTTGTCAAATTCTATATCAGCTTCAAGCACTTTCACAACACCGCTATACTGTGGATACTGTTTCAAAAAATCGATAACTCCACCTATGCCGTCCCCAATATCCTGTCGCTCGGTATACTGAGTTCCGTTAGGCATATTGATTATAAATTTAGTTTTCGCATATCCTAAATGAACATCATCAAGTTCACCGTTTCTGTATGCTTCTGCAACCGCATTTTCGCTGCCGTATTCCTCAATTTCAAGCTGTCTTTGCTCAACCCATTCGTCATCAGCTGATTTCATTATTCTGTCAAAATCCGCTACCGAATAAGTCTTGCCATCTTCAAACGCAGAATGTTCGCTCCAGTCGCAAGTGATTGTCGGACGGTCGGCTTTTGGTTCGATGTCAGCTTGCTGTAATTTTTCATAATCATCAGCTGACATACTTCCGTCATAAACTGCCGTATCGAAATCATCTTCCGCACCCTTACTGAATTTATCGGAAAAAGGCAAATTATTTTGCTTTGCAACTTCCTGTGCTTTGTTACGCAAGCTTGCATTTACTGTAGCAATATTAGTAAGCTGTTCTATTACTTCTTTAGAAAAGCCTTCGGCTATATGTTCATTACTATAAAATTCTTCGTATGTATCACGAAAATAATCACTACCAACATCAGCAAGTGTTTGATTACTTACAGAATCAAGATAATCAAAAAAGGCTTCGGGATCATTTGAGTATTTTTCAACAGCACTTACAATTTGGTCGTAGTTAATATCAGATATTACGAATTGACCACCTGAAACAGAATCAGGATTAAAATATATATGCGTTATCCTTTCTGTATCAGGATTGTGATAGAATAACTCTCTTTTAAGACTGTCATAATCGGGAATAGTTGTAATATATGTACCACTTTCAATTTCGCCTTCAATCTCAATTCTTGTTGTATTCTTAACATTTGCAACAATGTTAATTAATTTGTCATAATCACCTTGCTGATATGCTAAGTACATATCTTCCATTTCAGAAACCGAAAAAGTAAAATCAAGAATATCAAGAACAGAGTCCATGTTTTTATCAATCATATTCTTAATTACTTTTTCCTGTTCTGACGAAAAGCCTTTATCTTGAGTATATTTTTCAAACAAGATATTTTGGTCAAACTCTTTTTTCAGACCATTAAAATCATTTCTGCTTGCAAATACACATTCTAATCCGTGTAAGTTTTCAAAGATTTTTACAAACTCATCGGATAATTTAGCTATGTCATCAGCACTATATTTGTTAGTGCCTTCAAACATTGCATCAAAAGCAGATAATAAATTTTCATCATCAATTCTGTCTAATAAAAGATTTTCTGCTTTATTTATTGACTTAAGCTGTTCTTCAGAATAATTAAGTTTTTTAACCGCATCTTTGATTGCATTTGTAATTTTGCCGTTACTGTTAGCAATTAAACTTCTCTGTTCAGTTATCTCTTTTGCTATACTTTGAATTTGTTCAACATAAGCCTTGTCAATGGTAATTGTAACAGAGTTATATACATCGTACAGCTTACCTGAAAAGGGTATATTCAGTTCATCAAGCCTATAAGCAACAGCGTAAGCAATGTCAGCACTATATTTTTGATAGTATTTATTATTGATGTTTTTAAATGGTGTATTTCCAATTATTTTGTTTGGTTTATAAGGCTTATTATTTGAGTTGCTTACAGCCTTTATATTAATATTAAGTTTATGTATGTTTTCAACATCGTTTTTGTTTACAGCTATATAAGCATTGCCTTTTCGTATGTAAGCACAGTAATTGAATCCTGCATTATTTATGCTTTGCTCAATTTTCTTTAGTTCTTTTTCATCTGCAATAATAACTTTCTTATCGGTGTTTGGAGTGTTATTATTCCAAATAGAATTGCCAAATAATTCAATCATATTATTACCTCTATAACAAAAGCCTTGTGCGATTTACGGCACAAGGCTCAGTATTTATATTTCCTGTCCGTGGTTTTTTGTCTTATCGTTAGTTTTTTGCTGTTGCTCATTATGTGCAATTGTTTCAGCATTTTTCTTGAGTTGACTCCTTGACAGTGGCGATTTGCGTTCAGGCTTTTTCAGCTTTTCATATTCTTGCTGTTTATTGCCGTTGTTTATGATTCCGTCAATGCTGTCATAATCATCTTCAACAGACATTTCTGCGTTTTTTAGGTAATTGTCTTTTTCTTTAGCTATGCTTGCGGAGTCAATAGCTTTACTGCAAGCATTTACAACAGTTTCTGCTTTTACAGCTTTTTTGCCGGTAAGGTCAGATACAATATTGTCACAACTCTGTTCAATAACATTTTCGATTTTTTGTTCAGACATTTTATTAATTGTATCGAATTTATCAACGAGTGCATCAAGAGCAATCAGTTTGTCACGAAGCTTGTCCTTCTTATTTGCAAGATTATTAATTTGCTTTTGAAGCTTTAGCTTTTCAGATGCAAAATGTGTTCTACCATATTCAGACATAGCTTTATTGAGTTTTTCCTGAGTTACATCAAATTTTTCAGAAGCATTTCTGATAGCAATACTTCTGAATTCCTGAACACCGTTGATAAAGTTTTCTTTTCTGCCGTCTTGCGTTTTCATATTAGTGAGAAATGTATTAATTTTTTTACATAAAGTAATCTTACTTTCATACTTATGAATTTTCTTATTGTTATCAGCAATACGGCTTTCGTGTTTAGATAGTTTTGATTGCATATTTGCAATTTTTTCTTGTTTCTCTTGAGAAATAAGATTTAATACAGTAAAAATAGGTTTAGGAATAACCTGTTCAAGAGCCGAGATAACCTCAACAAACTCCGTTGCCTTAGTAATCTTATGATTGAGTTTGTTGATTTTGGCATTGAGATTTGTATTTTTATCCTCAAATTTTGCAATTTTCTGATTGTACTTATCATAAAAGGATGCAAGTATCGGATTTTCTATATTGATACTGTTATCCGGCTCTGATTTATCATATTCAGTTTGGACTTTGGTATATGTGATGTCATTATTTTTAGCTTTTTGTTGCGAGTAATTCTTAATTGCTGTCTGAATTTCTCTATCATCAAATGAGCTATAGTCAATTACGCTGTAATCTTTATTTATCCTGTCTTGTAATACTTGAACAGTATAATTGTTCATCAGAGTATGTACATTATTGACAAATTCTCTCACAGCTTCCCACCCATCAAAGCCAAAAGCATTTTTTGTATCGACTTCATCTTTTGATTTCCACATAAGGAAATCATCCGAATAACCTTCAACCTGCACGAATTCATAACCTAAAGTGTTCATATCTTGAACAAGTGTAACTCTATCTTTATCGGATATATTTTTTTCGGATACCGGATCGTAGTGAGCTTCATATAGTTGCTTTCCGGATATATTTTCGGCTATATTCCCGAACCGGTCATATAGCATATAAGTACTGTTTTCATTGAGTGAGGTTAATATTGTCTTAGCATTATTTATCTCCTCACAGTTATCTTTTTTTATCCACAAGAAGCGTATATTATCGCTAAATGTGCCGGGAACTCTTGTCTTGATTTCTTCCTCGGTTTCCTCTTGAATAAGTGACTTATCTATAGTTATAGCAACCGCTCTATCTTTATCGGGCATATTTTTTCCTCCTTTTTCTCGCAATAGTTACAATTATGGCTGCAGTAGGAAATACAATTATTGCAGATATTATAATTTCAAAACTATTTTCGCTTTCTGATTTTGTGCTTTCTATTGCTTCATCTTGTGTTGACGACACTATAACTCTTTCAGCGGTTACAATAAGTCTGTGACTGTTAACACCGTAAGGATAACAAGTTATTAAGCTCAGCAAGTCTTTTGTATCATCTGCATTTAATAGAGATGTATCGTCAGGTTCAACAATGTTTTTTGCTGTTATTTTGTATGTAAGTGTATTATCAAGCACATAGATGTTAATAGTGTCACCGACTGTAAGCTCAGTCAGATTATCAAAAAAGACCTGCGTTGGATAGCCTGTGTGTGCTGATAAAACAGTATTGTTGCCAATACCACCCGTAGGTAAAGCACTATTAGGTATGTGAGCAACACCTTTTTTAAGCACATCAGGATCACTACCGTGGTATATAGGCAGTTTTACATTGATTTTCTTAATTTCGATATATCCTATAAGTCCATCTTCAAAATTCAATGCATTATCATAACTGTCAACAAGACTATCTGTTGAATATGAAAATGTACTTACTGTATCACGCAAAGTTTTGTTATATTTTTCGGCAACTGATAACAGCGAAAGCCGGTCAGTTGCCGAAATAGTGTCTGAATATTTTGTATAATCTTTTATAACTGTGATTGAATATAAGCTGTTAATAGCATTGGATATAGTAGGATAAAATACCATAGAAACAGATAAAACCATAAATGCGATTCCAATAACCAAAAATAATTTGCTTCTTTTCATATGGTACTTTTCTCCTTATACTTTTCTCCTTATATTTTTATGCTTTAACTTTACGGCGAGTAGCTAAAATAACTATGCCACTAATTGCAAGTGCAGAACCAATAACATAGAACATTGCAGTACCTGCACCGCCTGTCTGTGGGAAAAAAAGTCTTGTATCTTTAACATCAATACTAACTGTGCCGTCCGTCGGACAATTAGTAATATATGAACCATCAGTAAATGCAGCTCCATAAGTCGCATCAATTGTAATAGGAATAACTTTACCATAGATGTTGTAGCCTGTAGGAGCTTTTGTTTCGACAATATAATATTTACCGCTTGCAAGTTTGATTTCTTCTTTGTTGGAGTTATAGAAAGTAACTTTACCTGTCTTATCAGATACGCCGTTTGCAATCTCATTTGTGAGGGCATTTCCATCTTCTTCCGATACAAAAAGATCGAATCCTGCCCCTTCAAGGGGATTGCCACTAGTATCTGTTTTATTTACTGTTACTGCAAATGTGTAAACATAAACTGTGTTACCGTTCACCTCAGATTTAACACCATTTTTATTGCTGTAAACAAGCTTTGTTTCGGTATTAGGGTTACCTGCTTTACCGACAACTGCATACTTATTGAGTTTTGCAGAGTAGGTGACAGAAGTATATGCAGCATTACTTGCATAAAAGTCATTTTTCTGAAGATAAGCATTTGTAATTGCTACATTAAATGTAGTAGCTTTACCGTCAACTTCAGAAGTGACATTAAGTGTATAATCAGATGTTGTAAGGTCAGCAATTTTACCGCCTTGTGCGTTAAGAAGTGCAACCTTTACGCTGTCTTTATCAAGAGTAAGTCCTGCTGACATCTCATCATATACTGTATATGATTTAAGCTTCATTTTAGAAGAACCGGCTGTTGATGACTTGATTTCAAAATTCACTGTGTCGCCAAGGCTTACATCGGTAAAATTAACATTATCCTTTGTGCTGTTTGTGATAGTCTTACCTGTAACTACATCACCGTCATTAACCTTAGTTGCAAGGTCAATAGCTTTATATGTATATACCCAACCGTTGTTATAATACGGAAGTGCTATTACGCTGTTTGTAACACTTTTTACACCGGCAGGATAGTTTGTTGCCTTGATATAGTACATTCCCTGAGCAAGTCCTGAGAATGTTTTTGTAACAGAAGTTGCTGATGTAGTAAATGTACCTACAACAGAAGCAGTTGAAGGCATTGTTGCGATACCGTCAAGAGCTGCCAATACAACTGATGATTTACCTCTCAATATATCTTCTGAAATTGACGGAACGAGCGAAGTATAGCCTGTCTGATATGGATTTTCGGTTGTTTTTAGTTCAGCAACTTTATACACAGTAAAGGTATATCCCGGCTTTGCACATTTTGTAGTAATCGATACTTTTTTAGTAGTGTCAAGTAAATTGTTATTAGTTGCGGCTGATGCAAATGGAATTGCCGACATAATCATCAAAACAGCAACTGCCATTGCAGTAAAAATTTTAAATACATTATTTTTTGATTTCATACTGATTTTCCTTTCTGTTTTTTGCTTTAGTAATAAAAAATGTTGATATAAGTGCCAATGCTATGCCTATATAGTAAAGCGGTGCTCTGCCAACTCCACCTGTTTCAGACAACATTGTCTTGTTGTCTTTTACGGTAAACTGAATTAAAAGCGGAGTTTCTGCGTTTGCAGAAATTTTAAATTCTAACTTTTTACCATATGGCATATATCCTGTTGGTGTTATGCTTTCGACTAAGTAATAATCACCGACCGGAAGCTTGTCAATGGTCAAACTGCCATTTGTCGCTATGCAGTCAGTTGCACCATCGGTGGATTTATACGAATATTTACCGTTACTATTTTTTCTGCATTCAACAGCTGTGCCGTCAGCTTTATAAAGTTTCCAACCGGAGCCGTCTATAAGAGTGTCAGAACTGTCTGTTTTAGTAAGTTTTAAAGTACCTGTAGCAAGTCTGTTAGCAAATGTAAATGTAAGTGTTACATTTTCTTTAAGGGTAATAGTTTTTGATGTTGGAGCAACATATCGGTCAGGAACAGAATAAGTGCCGTCAGAATTTTTGTAGCCTAACTCACTTATTGTGTAATAAACATATTCACCGCTCAACTTATAAACAGGCAAATTGTTAAGTGTAGCTACACCATCAAGACCTTTTGCAGTTGTAGCAATGACTTCATCTGTAATGCCATCATCAGAGTTTATTCTAAACCACACATTTTTAGCTGTATTGTTAGAACGCTTACTGTCATCTGCCGTCTTGTAAATGCTAAGGTTACCAAATCCTGTATCACGAGGTTCGGGGACTTCGATTTCATTGAAAGTCATTACAGAACCTGTAATCTCATCAATTTTTATTTGTCTGATAAACAATTCAGAGTTTAGTTTAAAGCCTTGCGGTGCTTTAGTTTCCTGAATTGTAACTGTTCCGAGCGGTATAGCCGGGTTAGGATTTTCGTCACTTGTTAAGTAAAACGGTTCACCAAAGTCGCTATCAGCACGATGAGCTTCATCTAAATATGTATATCCTCTGCTATCAGTTTTTAATACCCATTGCCTTTCGGGAGTTTTATCGCTTAACTCCTGTTCGGAATAGTAGTAACCTTTATAGTAAGATACAGTAAACTCTGCGTTTTCCATATTTGTGTATTGACCGGTTAATTCATCTTTTTTATGAAGCAAAATATATACCGGGTCATTCATTGGTTCATCAACTATTGTTGCCGACAATACAGCATAGCCACCATAGGTTTCACTCGTTAATGTAAGATTAACGGCTTTGTTGTACTTCTTAAATCCATTAGGTGCTTCGATTTCAACAGCATATAAAGACTTACTGTAAGTAAATTTATAAAGCTCAGAGCTTGTACTGTAGTCCCAACTATTACCGTCAGCAGAAATTGCCTTGCAATTGCCCTTACTGTCTGTAATAAAGTATCTTACAATATTGTTTTTCTTGCTATTATCGGCAATATAATCATAAGCACTTTTTTGATTGCTAAAAACGGCAAACAGTGCACCGTCTAAGTCATAACAAGAATTATTATCCGTTAAATCAGGATTAGCACTTTCTTTTTTTAGGTTTAGTCTTACTCTTTCTGTATCGCTTACATTTAACACATCAAGTGTTTTTTCTTGCTTGCAATCATCAGATGTAATGGTGATAGAGTACTCTGCATCGTCAATGGCATAATATTTACCGTTATTCGGTGCTTTTGTTTCTTTCAGTACATAATCTCCTGCATCAAGCTCAAAATAATTCTTGGTTATCCACTCACTGTTAGAATACGAATATAAAATTTTAGCAATATTACCGTTTTTATTAAGCTCTGCAACTGCAACTATCTTTTTGTCGGACTTATTATAAATAGTGTACTGTGCACCTACAAAATTAAGATAATCTTTATCTTTAGTTTGTTCGGTAAGATTTTTGATTTCATCACTTGTGCCCGACTTTTGAAGTGCAAGTTTTGCTTTCTTTGGTATTCTGACAATTAAGTGCTGACAAAAAGTACCGTCTTTACCTTTTGGCTGACAGATATAATAATTATTCATCTGACAGCTTCTCAAAATTGCCGAATAGTCACCTGTTGATTTTGCTATATTATTTGCAAATTCAACAAGTCCGTTTATCATTGTGTTGATGTCTTTATAACTGCTCCAAGTTTTCCAGTTTGTGCTGTCACCGACAAGCTCGTGATATAGTTGAGATTCGGCATAATGACTCAAATAATAATACTTGTCATCAGCATTACTCAAATGCTTAAAATCGGAAGAATACACACCATTAATATAGCTGTCCATTATTGACTTTGCAGTTTTACCGCCGTTTGAAAATGTGCTGAAATAATCACCGTATCCACCGTAGAAAACAGATAAACCGGCAATTAATGCTTTTTCCTTTTGGTTTGTGGTATAAGGGTCAAGTTTAATTACCTCCTTGCCTGTTTCACCTGAAAACTGCGAAAACTCCATAGTTTTGCCGGAAGTCTTTTGTGCAGGTAACTGCGGGTCAATACAATAACCGACCTCACCGTTGATTAGGAATTTATATGCGTCAAGTTTGCCTGCACTTCCGTTGTCAATAAGTACTAACGCATTTTCCGAAGATTGAATCAATACCTTGCCGCCGATTTCATCAAGTCCCGTATATGAATATGCTCCTGCAGAAACGCTTGCAATAGGCAGCATAGCAAATACGGTTGCAAACGCAGCTGCTAATGATGTCAGCTTTTTAGGCTTAAAAATTGCTGCGACAGCTGATTTTAGCTTTCTTAATTTTTTCATAAAACTCTCCTTCATTTGTTTTGATAGAAAAGTTGGGAAATTCCTAAGGAGAATCTCTTGCACGAATACACATCATTTAACCTCCAATCATTAAAAATATTCCTCTATATCTAATCCGCAATTTTTCGAGTTTTGCACCCTTATTTTTCTAAAAAAATTAAATTTTTTTAGAAAAATAAAAAATGCCCTGAAATTAGGGCATAAAAAAAGCAGAGCCGTAACTGACCCGACCCCCAAAAGTTAGACCTAAAAAATCTAACTTTGGAGGTCGGTATTT
>ERZ773168.1959-NODE-1959-length-16499-cov-5.920275_pt1 | contig 16499 bp, 10 predicted proteins | sample MGYA00511261_ERZ773168 | MGnify/ENA primary metagenome ERZ773168 (study PRJEB29015, sample SAMEA2737855) | human gut metagenome | biome: human gut; feature: human-associated habitat; material: faeces | place: China | collected 2012 ... | reverse complement strand
TGCCACATTACTCAAAATAAAACAGGCAAGCCGCAGATTAAAACGGCTTGCCTGTTTTAAGTGACGATGGTGACGGTAGTGACGATGTTTATGGGATATGGGTAGGGGTATGCAAGAAAGACCGTCACCATCGTCACCACCGTCACGCTTATAGTGAAATGACGCTTGCAGTTTACTACTGCTCAAAACAAAAACAATGATACTACGAGAAACACAAAATCAGAATGACGCAGATGACGCTAATGACGCTGAATCTGGGATATGGTATAGGGATATCCTCAAAACAGCGTCATTAGCGTCATCTGCGTCACTATCGTCACCGCAAGAAATGTGCCGGGGGTCTGGGGTACACCCCAGAAATGCGTTTGTGGATATCCAAACGCTATGCTAGCAAAACACGTCTACCCCCCAAAAACGATAGCACCCAACCCAGATGCCCATACAAATTCGTATATCCCCAGAGTGAATCACCTGTGATTCATCCAAAAATCTTGACTCGAAAAAGTGAATCACTTCTGATTCACTCTTTCAGATGAGACACAATTTAAACAAAGAAAGAAATCCACATCGAAAGGCATCCACCTGATTTGAAAATTTCCCACAAAACATTCCGCGTTACCCACTTGCCAAATTCTGAAAATCCTGTATTATAATAGGTGTGGCGCTGAAATTTGCAATCCATTGGGATCGGAGTTTCAGTATTATGAAAAATACAATGTTGGAAATGACACGCTATGCGGCGCTGGCTCGTCAGGCTGTGGCGGAGGGTGTTGTCCTGCTAAAAAATGAGGCTGTCTTACCGCTGGCTTCCGGCGGCAGGGCGGCCTTGTTTGGGTATGCACAATTTCACTACTATAAAAGCGGCACCGGGTCCGGCGGACTGGTCAATGTGACCCATGTGTCGAATCTGCCGGAGATACTGGGCGGTGACGGCGGCTATCGGCTGGATGCCGAGGTGCAGGCCCGCTATGCCGCATGGCTGGCAGACCACCCCTACGAGATGGGCACCGGCTGGGCGCAGGAACCATGGTTTCAGCCTGAAATGCCGCTGGACGAAGAATTCGTCCGTGCTGCCGCCCAGCGCGCCGATACGGCGTTTATCGTCATTGGCCGCACAGCGGGCGAGGATCAAGACAACACGAACACCCCCGGCAGCTTTCTGCTGACCGAGGACGAAGAAAATATGCTGGCGCTGGTATGCCGCTATTTCAATAAATCTGTTGTGCTGCTCAATGTTGGCAACATCATTGATATGCAGTGGGTCGCGCGATATAACCCCGGCGCGGTGGCTTACATCTGGCAGGGCGGACAGGAGGGCTGCCGCGGTGTGCTGGATGTGCTGAACGGCACGGTCAGCCCCAGCGGCAAACTGCCCGACACGATTGCCCACACCCCGGCGGATTACCCTGCTGCTGACCACTACGGTGCGGACGACCGCAATTTCTATGCCGAGGATATCTATGTCGGCTATCGCTACTTTGAAACATTTTCGCCGGAAAAAGTGCTGTATCCCTTTGGTTTCGGACTTTCTTACACAAAATTTGAGGTAAAGCTGTTGAGTGCGGACGAGAACGCCGACGGGATCACAGCCATTGCCACGGTCAAAAATACCGGCGCCCGACCCGGCAAAGAGGTCGTACAGCTGTATTGCACCGCGCCGCAGGGGTTTCTGGGCAAGCCCTCTAAGGTGCTGTGCGCCTTTGCCAAGACCAAAACACTGGGCCCCGGAGAAAGCCGGACTTTGACGCTGACTGTGCCGTGGCGTAATTTTGCCAGTTATGATGACAGCGGCGCTACCGGGTACAAGTCCGCCTTTGTGCTGGAATCCGGTGACTATATTTTCAGTCTGGGTACCGATGTGCACAATGCCGCGGCGGTCTTTACGGTCACGCTGCCGCTGATGGTGGTGGAGCAGCAGGAATCCGCCGCTGCACCCGCCGCAGCTTTTGAGCGGCTGCGCCCCGGTGCGGACGGTTCCCCCGCATGGGAGTCTGTCCCCACTGAGGTCGAGCTGCCCGAAACCCGCCGCGCGGCCCGACTGCCAAAAGAGCGCCCCCAGACCGGGGACAAGGGCATCCGTTTGCAGGATGTGGCCGACGGCAAGGTGGACATGGCTGATTTTGTCGCACAGTTCAGCGATAACGAGCTTTGCACCATCGTCCGGGGCGAAGGGATGAACTCCCCGCGCGTTACGCCGGGTACAGCCGGGGCTATCGGCGGTGTCAGCGATGCCCTGCAGCACTACGGTCTGCCTGCCGCCTGCTGTTCCGACGGCCCCAGCGGTATCCGTATGGACTGCGGTACAGTAGCTTTCGCCATGCCCAATGGCACCTGCTTGGCTGCGACATTCAACGAGGAATTGAGTGCGGAGCTCTACTCGATGGAAGGGCTGGAACTGCGCAAAAATCATGTTGACACGCTGCTGGGCCCCGGTATCAACATCCATCGCCACCCGCTGAACGGCCGCAATTTTGAGTATTTCTCCGAGGACCCGCTTTTAACCGGAAAGATGGCCTGCGCCCAGCTGCGCGGGCTGCACCGCTGGGGCGTGACCGGAACCATCAAGCACTTTGCCGCCAACAACCAGGAGCATCGCCGCCACTTTGTGGAGTCGGTCGTGTCGGAACGCGCTTTGCGGGAAATCTACCTGCGCGGTTTTGAAATCGCTGTCAAGGAGGGGCATGCCCGCTCGATCATGACATCCTACAACCCGCTGAACGGCTACTGGACGGCGAGTAATTATGACCTTGTAACGACGATTCTTCGTGATCAGTGGGGCTATACTGGCCTTGTGATGAGTGACTGGTGGGCCGAGGGCAACGACCGCGGAGACGCTGGCAGCACCAAGCATGTGGCCGCCATGGTACGCGCACAGAATGATGTTTTTATGGTCGTGACCGACCCGGAGCATAACTCCGGTGGGGATGATCTGGCAGTCGCATTGAACGAAGGCCGCCTGACCCGTGGTGAATTGCAGCGCAGCGCGGCGAACATCTGTCGCTTTTTGCTGCAAACACCCGCTTTCCGCCGCAGTATCGGCCACACGAGTGTACTGGATGACCAGCTGGAGGCAATGGCCGAGCAGGATATGCAGCAGGCGGCACAAAACGGTTTTCCCTTGACGCTGCGCGATGGCACAGCCATCGACATTGCCGCCATCGACAACGGCTACCGCCGCACGACGGCGTTCCGCGTGACAGCAGCCGAGGGCGGCAGCTACACCTTGCACCTGCGCTGCCGTGCCATGCCGGGCAACAGCCCACTGGCCCAAATCCCGGTATCGGTGTTCGCAGGCCGTGCGTTCCTGAAAACTATGACCATCACCGGCGCTCAGACAGACTGGTGCGATTTTACCGTCAGCTTGCCCGCGTTGAACACAGGAGACGAGTTCTTCCTGCGGTTTTATTTTGGCCAGAGTGGCATGGAACTGGGCGCTGTTATATTGAAAAAATGAGAACTGCAAGTCGAAGCGGGAGGGAGGCTGCGCCTTATGAAACTTGACAGCATAAAACTTCCAAGGCAGAAAAGTGTGCGCGGCGGTTGGTTTTTATCCTACATCCTTGTACTGATCGTGCCGCTGCTGCTCTGTTTGCTTTTATATAATTACTCCGCCGGTATTATTACGGCGGAGTCCAAGCGGATCTATGGTTCGGCGCTGGATCAGGCCCGCATCGACCTGGACAGCTACCTGACTGAGATCGAGCAGACGCTTTCCCGCACAATGCAGGACCAGACCGTGCAGCGAATGGTCACGACCAAGAAGCCGCTGGACGGTTATGATCAACTGGCATTGGTCAACACCCAGAGTGCGCTTTTAACGATTGAGACCGGGCACCCGAACATTAGCAATGTGTGGGTCAGTCTGAACAATCTGGACAGTGTGATTTCCAGCCGGGGCTACCTCGACCAGCATTTGTTTTATCTGTCCCGGTTCAAAAACAGCAGCTTGAGTGAGGACGCATGGCGCGAGCTTCTGCACGAGTGTCACCCCCGCTGGGAGATGGTTCAGGTGGAGAACGAAGGCGGCACAGACTTTCTTTTTATCCGCTCTGCACTGACGAGCGGGCTGTCCTACGCCGATGCTACCGTTGTGGTGACGGTGAACAAAGATCTGTTCGTCAAACGGTTGCAGCAGTTCTGCTGGGACCCGGAGCTGGATTTCTATGTCTTAGCCCCGGACGGCACAGCCCTCTGCAAAACGGCTGAGGGTGACCCGCCCGCCATGGATATTGTGCAGGCGGCGGTCGACGGTTCGTTTGCCTTTGGTTCGGGCAGTCAGCAAGCCTACCTGACCCGTGCCAGCAGCGTGACGGATTGGCAGTATGTGCTGAGCATTTCCAATAAGCTGCTGATGAAAAACACCCGCATGACCCAGTTGTTCACCTGGGGCGGCATGGTACTCTGCATGATGTTAGGACTGGGGCTGTCTGCCGGGCTGACAAAGAAAAATTATCAGCCGCTGGGCGCGTTGGTCAGCCCCTATGACGGTACTGATGAAGCTCCCGACCTGGTCGAGAAAAACGAGTTTGAGCGGCTGGAATACTACTCCCAAAAGAGTCGCCGCGAGCGCAGCGACCAACAGCATGAGCTGTGGAAAAGTCAGCAGACCCTGCGGCGTTACTATTTGAAATCGCTGCTGGAAAGCCCGCAGGGTCTCAGCCAAGAGACTGCCGAGCGCAGCGGCATTCGGTTTGATGCGCCGTTTTACACGGTGGTTGTCTTTAAAAATCCGATGGCAGACGGAGCACCGATGGGGGACGGTTCCCACTTTGCAGTGCTGCAGATCGCGATTATGAACATTTTCCAGGAAATTGCTGAGCCGCACTTTGCGCTGGAGCTGACCGCCTTGGGGGAGACCTGCGTGGCCATTGTGGGCATGCAGGAAAGCACCACCGCACAGGACGAGCAGCTGCTGGCGGACATCCGTGAGACACAACAGCAGATCCGTGCCCACTTCCATGCGGACCTGGGGGCGGCTGTGGGCGAGACCCACGCCGGGGCGGCGGACATCCGTGCAGCCTACCAAGAGGCGCTGGAAGCGCTGAGCTATCTGCGGGATGACGGCGAGCCTGTGGCCTACCGCGGTATCCATGATGCCCGCATGGCCTACACATTCCCCTTGGAGACCGAGCGCAAGCTCATGGACTTGATTTCTTTGGGCAGCGAGGAAAACACTGAGGCCCTTATCCGGCAGGCGTTCCCGCTGGACGGTGCGGTACAGGATCCCAATGTGGCACGCTGCCTTGCCTATGACATTACGGCGGCCCTTATCAAGGGCGCAGCTATGGCCGGGCTGGACGACCAGAAGGACATCCGCTTCTCGCCCGGGGATGCGGGCAGCCCCGAGGAATTACAGGCACATTTGATTAAAATTTCCGCTACGCTCTGTGGCCGTGTGCGGCTGCTGAAGGGCAGCACCAGTACGACCCGCGCCCTCTGCGACCGGGTGGAGCAGTACATCAGGGAAAACTATGCCGACCCGGACCTGAATATCTCCCAGGTGGGGCAGCACTTTGACATGACGCCTACTTACTTGTCCGCGCAGTTCAAGAAAGAGACCGGGGTGGCGTTGTTGGCCTATATCAGTAATGTTCGCGTTGAAGCTGCTAAGCAACTGCTGGCGCAGGGGCTTTCGGTGGCAAAAATTGCCGAGCAGACCGGCTACCGCGACAGCGGCTCACTGATCCGCGTGTTCAAAAAGGTTACCGGCATGACGCCCGGGCAGTACAAGGCTGCACACAGCGAGGAGTAACCCCCAAAAGCAAAAGCCGGACTGTCGCAGTCCGGCTTTTGCTTTTGCACATGGCACTTATACAAGATGCACAAAAATAGACCTGTGCATTTTGTGCATAAATTTTGCCGTTTTAGAAATTGCCTATGTATTTTTGAAAATTCGCATCTTTGATTTGAGGTTTTGCCTATTTTTTGGGGCTTTTTATTCTGGTTTTGCTGGCGGCGGTGTGATAGGCTCTAAGCACGGAACGAACACCGGCCACCGAAAATCAAATCCATTCAGCGCCACAAAACCTCAGTGGCCGGGCCTCGTTCATAAGAGAGAAAAGCACTACAAAGAAGGAGGAACCCCAACATGAAAAAAATCAAGCAAGCCACCGCGCTGGCCGCTGCGGCAGTCCTGTCCGCCACGATGCTGGCAGGCTGCGGCGGCAGCACCGAAGGCACGGCATCCACCGCGACCGAGACCGCCAGCAGTGCCTCTACCGCTGCCGAGAGCGGTAACGCAGGTGAGTTCACCTACCCGATGGCCGCAGGTCACAGCATCACCTACTGGTGCAACCTGAACGAGAACATCGGCTCCTATTACAAAGATATGGGCGAAAGCCCCTTTGGCAAGGGGCTGATGGAGAACACCGGCGTGGACATCACCTTCCTGCATCCGCCAACAGGCGGTGAGAACGAGCAGTTCAACCTGCTGGTTGCTGATGGTGATCTGCCTGATGTTATGGAATACCACTGGCAGAACTACCCCGGCGGCCCCGAAAAGGCGATCTCCGATGGTGTTATCGTCTCGCTGAATGACATCATCAACCAGTACTGCCCAAACTTGAAAGCCTACCTGGACGCCAACCCTGAAATTGCCCGCCAGTGCCGCACCGATGACGGCAACTACTATGCATTCCCGTTCATCCGCGGCAATGAGGAACTGCGTGTCACGGAGGGACTGTTCATCCGGCAGGACTGGCTTGATGAGCTTGGCTTGGAAATACCCACCACCATTGACGAGTGGCACACCGTGCTGACTGCCTTTAAGGAAGAAAAGGGCGCAACCGCTCCGTTCTGCTATGAATGGACGATGGGTGCCCTGACCGACAACAACCCCTTTGCTTATGCTTATGACACGAAACGCGGCTTCTATGTAGGCGAGGATGGCAAGTCCCACTACGGCGCGGCCGAGCAAAACTACAAAGAGTACCTGCAGACCATGCACGATTGGTATGCCGAGGGTCTGCTGGACCCCGACATGATGACTTCCAGCTACGAGACGGTCAGCGCCAAGATGAGTAACGGCAATGCCGGTGCGTCCTTCGGCTGGGCAGGTTCCCGCATGGGTGTCTGGAGCAATGCCGGTGTCGAAATCGAACCCAAGTTCAACCTGCAGCCCTGCCCCTATCCCTCCCGTGATAAGAATACCCCCGTTAAGATGGGGCAGATTGACAGCGCCTGTCCCAACCAGGGCATGGTCGCCATCACCACCTCCTGCAAGGATGTTGAGGCTGCTGCCCGCCTGCTGGACTGGGCTTACAGCGACGAAGGTCATATGTACTATAACTTCGGTACGGAGGGGGTTTCCTACGAGATGGTCAATGGTGAGCCTGTTTACACAGACCTGATCCTGAACAACTCCGATGGCATGGCTCCCGGTACGGTTATGACCCATTACCTCCGCGGCAACTACAACGGTCCTTTTGTGCAGGATCTCAGATATCTGAAGCAGTATTACACGCTGGATGGTCAGAAGAAGTCTAATGAGACTTGGGCTGTGGCGACTGCTGCCCAATATGCCATGCCCAATGTTACCCCTACGGCCGAGGAGAGTGAGGAGTACTCCACCATCATGAACGAGGTCGAGACCTACCGCGATGAGATGACCAACAAGTTCATCCTGGGTACCGAGAGCCTGGATAACTTCGACCAGTATGTTGAGACGCTGAACAGCCTGGGTCTGCAGCGCGCCATCGAGATTCAGGACGCTGCTCTGGAACGCTACAACAAGCGCTGATAACACCCTGTTTCGGTAGCCATAACATGGGACGGGCAGCTGGCCCGTCCCACTTTTTTCTCAAAGGGAGAAATTCTTATGAAAACACCTACCGCCAACAAGACGGAAAAAACGACCAAGCCGGTCAACCGCAACAGCTTTGCGTTCCGCGCCCGCCGGGACTGGCAACGCAACTGGGAGCTATACATCATTATCATCCCCGTGCTGATGTATTTTATTCTGTTCCAGTATAAGCCGATGTACGGTGCGCTGATCGCATTCAAAAACTACAAACCTGCACTGGGATTTTTCGGTAGTCCGTGGGTCGGCTTGGACAATTTTACCCGCTTTTTCACAAGCCCGTTCTTTGGGCGTCTTGTCCGCAACACGCTACTGCTGAGCTTTGAGCTGCTGCTGTTCGGCTTCCCGGCGCCCATCATTCTGGCGCTGCTCATCAACGAAGTCCATCATAAGGGTTTTAAAAAGAGTGTTCAGACGCTGACCTATCTGCCCCACTTCATCTCGCTGATCGTCGTCGTCGGCATGATTACCGACTTCTCGATGACAAGCGGTCTGTTCAATGATATCATTGTCTTTTTCGGCGGTGAGCGCAGCCCGCTTTTGCAGAACCCGGCACTCTATCGCACCATCTATGTGCTGTCCGACATTTGGCAGCAGGTTGGCTGGGGCTCCATTATTTATCTGTCAGCTTTGTCCGGCGTGGACGCCCAGCTGTATGATGCCGCTTCCATCGACGGCGCGGGTCGCTTCCAAAAGCTTTTGCATGTCACACTGCCGGGCATCATGCCCACCATCATCACAATGCTGATCCTGCGCATTGGCAGCCTGATGAGCATCGGCTACGAAAAGACCATCCTGCTCTACAACCCCTCCACCTACGACACGGCGGATATTATCTCGTCCTATGTTTACCGCGTTGGTCTGCTGGAACAGGGCTGGAGTTACTCTACGGCCATCGGCCTGTTCAACAGTGTCATCAACTTGATTTTACTGGTGCTGGCGAACAAGCTCAGCAAAAAGCTGGCCGATACAAGCCTTTGGTAAGGGGGGATCCACCATGCTGAATACAAAAACCACGAAGATCAAAATGTCCACCGGCGAAAAGATCTTCTCCGTCATCAACTATATTTTCCTGGCACTGGTGGCCGCTGCCTGCCTGTACCCGATGCTGTATGTGCTGTTTGCGTCTTTTTCCAACAGCAACCAGCTTATGCGCCACACCGGCATTCTGTTGTGGCCGCAGGGGTTCAGCGCCGGCGCGTATGAAATGGTGCTCAAAAACCCGATGATAGCGCGCGGCTACCTGAATACGATGTTCGTGCTTGTCATGAGTTTGATTTTGCAGATCACGCTGACCTCGCTGGGTGCGTACTTTCTCTCCCGCCGCAATGTCATGTTCCAGAAGCCCATCATGCTGCTCATTACCTTTACGATGTTCTTCTCCGGCGGCATGATCCCCACCTACTTGAATATGAAGAGCCTGCACCTGACTGGCAGCCTGTGGGGCTTGATCCTGCCGTTCATGATCAGCGTGTACAATCTGATTATTCTGAAAACCTCGTTTGCTTCTATTCCGGAATCCTTGATTGAGGCCGCCCGCATCGACGGCGCAAGCCATCTGAAGGTGCTGTTCTCCATTGTGCTGCCGTTGTCCAAGGCAATTCTGGCTGTTATGGTGCTGTATTATGGTGTCGGTGTGTGGAACGGCTGGTTTTGGGCGTCTGCTATCCTGCGTGACCGCGAGATGTACCCCCTGCAGCTCGTCCTGCGCGAGATCTTACTGCAGAACAGCACCTCCAACATGACGGGCGGCACCAGCGTTGGCGATGTGGAATCTGTGGCCGCCACTGTCAAGTATGCCACCATCATGGTCGCAACGGTGCCGATCCTCTGCATCTATCCGTTCCTGCAGAAATACTTTGCCGCCGGCGTCATGGTCGGCGCAGTCAAGGAGTAAAGGAGAAAAAGTATGTCCGAACGTTTCACTGCGCCGCAGGATGATGCGCTGTATTTACAGATGTGCGCGGAAATCGAGGAAAAGCTGCGCCGTGCCGCGCCGCTGTACACCCGCCGCTACCCCAATGTCAGCACCCTGCCCGCCGAGGGGCTGCGCTACACGCCGGAAGAAAACAACATCTGGACTTCCTCTTTTTTCCCCGGCATGATGTGCTTGGCCGCCAAGCGCACCGGAGATGCTGCGTTCCTGCAGTATAAGGACGACTACATCGCATCGTTCAAGGCACGGCTGGATGGCCGCATCGGCATCAGCCACGATCTGGGCTTTTTGTACACCTTGTCCGCAGTTGCTTTGTACAAGCTGACGGGGGCCGAGGAGGCCAAAAAGCTGGCCCTGTGCGCCGCCGATATGCTGTGTGAGCGCTACAACGAGAAAGGCCGCTACATTCAAGCGTGGGGCGAGTTCAATGTCGGCACACCCTATGTAAAAATCATCGTGGATACGATGCTGAACCTGCCGCTGCTGTTCTGGGCCGGCGAGACAACCGGAGAGGCCCGCTATACGAACATTGCCATCGCCCATGCTCACACCTGCGCAGACTATCTCGTGCGGGAGGATTACTCCTCGTTCCACACCTATCTGATGGACCCCGCCACAGGTAAGGCTGTCGAAGGGCGCACGCATCAGGGTTTCCACGATAACACAACTTGGGCGCGCGGGCAGGCATGGGTCGTGACCGGGTTTGCGCTGGCCTACACCTACACAAAAGAACCGCGCTTTCTGGAAGTGAGCCGCAAGGCCGCCGAGGTGTTTTTGCAGAACCTGCCCGCCGACTTTGTCCCCTACTGGGATTTCACCTTTAACGACCACATCCCCGACCTCCGGGACAGCTCCGCTGCGTCGATTTTTACCTGCGGACTGCTGGAACTGGCACAGTATGTGGATGACGCCGAGGCCGCGCAAGACCGCGCCGCCGCCCGGACCATTGTGCGCAGCCTCTACGACCATTATTTTCTGCATGACCCCGACCGCGTGGGTGTGCTGACCGACGCCATCTACCACCGCGACACCGGCGCAACCTGCGTCATCTGGGGTGACTATTTCTTCTATGAGACCCTGTTGCGCCTGCTGGGCGGGGATAAGTGTTTTTGGTAAAACCAAAAGGCGAGGCGGAAGCCCCGCCTTTTATTGCAGTAGGAAAGGATTGCTATTATGGATGTTTTTGCATCGGCTTTAGCCGCTAACCCTATGCAGACCCGACAAGACGCCGTCACGGCGCTGCTGGATTTGATTCGTCCGCTCAAATCTTTTTACTCACCGGGGGACGCCCTGCTCAAGGTCGGCAACACAGCTGCGCACTACGGTGAAAAGGACGCCCGCATGGAGGGCTGGGCGCGTATCTTATGGGGGCTTGGCCCGCTGTTTGGCGGCGATAACACTACGCTGCCTGCTGAACAGCAGGCAGAAATCGCGGCGTGGGGCGACCTCTACCGCACGGGTCTTATCCATGGCACCGACCCAAGCCATCCCGAATACTGGGGGGATATCTTCGACTATGACCAGAAGATGGTCGAGACTGCCGCGCTGGATCTGGCGCTCTGCCTTGCCCCGGATATGCTTTGGACACCGCTGACCGACGCCCAGAAGCAGAACGTCTACCGCTGGCTCAATCAGATGAATGCCCACCGCATCCACCCCAACAACTGGCGTTTTTTCCGCATCTTAACGAATATGACCTTTGCACGGCTGGGTCTGCCCTATGATACCGACCAACTGAAGGATGATTTTGGCGTTGTCGAGCATTGCTATACCGGCGGCGGTTGGTATTTTGACGGCAATCCCGGTCAGTTGGACTACTATATCCCCTTTGCCATGCACTTTTACTCGCTCATCTGGTCGGCGCTCTCCCCGCTGGACGCCGATGGCTACGCGACCAAACTCAAGATCCGCAGCGGCGAATTTGCCGGGGATTTCATCCAGTGGTTTTCCGATGACGGCGCGGAGATTCCGTTTGGCCGCAGCCTGACCTACCGCTTCGCCCACGCGGCATTCTTTGCAGCGTATGCGTTTGCAGGGGCGCAGAATGAAACGATCCCATGGGGCGCGGTGCGTCATACCGTGCTGACCAACCTGCACCACTGGTTTCAATACCCCATCACCGACGCGGCGGGCGTGCTGACCATCGGCTACCAATACCCGAACCTGCTCATGAGCGAGCGGTACAACGCCCCCGGCAGCCCCTACTGGGCCTTTAAGGCATTCCTGTTTTTGGCGCTGCCTGCCGATCATCCGTTCTGGACTGCGCCTGATGCAACGGTTCCGCACCCGGCACAGCAGCGACAGGACAAACCGCATATGCTCGTCTGCCACGACGGCGGGCATATCACGGTGTTCCCGGTGGGGCAGCACTGCATGAACCACGGGGCCATCAGCGCCAAGTATGAAAAATTTGTCTACTCCAACCGCTTTGGCTTCAGCGTTGGGCGCGGCACCGATCTGGAGGACGGCGCGTTCGACAACACATTGGCTGCCAGCCCGGCAGGGATGAACTTCTATCGTATGCGTTACGGCACGGATGACTTTGCCGTAACGGACACTTACACCTACGCCGCCTATACCCTGCTGCCCGGCACCACGGCGCAGAGCTGGGTCGTACCCTGCGGCGGCAGCTGGCATGTCCGCGTGCATAAAATTGTGACGACTTCACCCGTAGACATTGCCGACGGCGGTTTTGCTCTTTCGGTCGAGGAACCGTTCACCCGTCGCGTCGGAGCCGAGGACGGCAAGGTGCTGCTGCAGCGGGTCGAGAATGTCAGAGGCGGCAAGGCGGTGTTTCTGCCGTGGGGCTGCACGGCGGCGGTCAGTCTGCTGGGCGGCGCACAGACCGAGTTTGTGCGCACCTTCCCCAACACGAACTTGATGGCAAACCTCTGCGCTGTGCCCTATTTGAAAGCTACCTTGCAGCCCGGTACGCATATTTTGGTGGACGCTTTCTACGCCCGCCCGGCGGATTCCGATGAACACGGCGGTTTCGCAGTCAAGCCTTTTGCTACGCGCAAAGGCAATGCAATCGAGATCTCCTGCGCGGACGGCCGCACGATTCGTATTGATCCGGAGGGCTGAACCATGCACAAAGCTCTGCTGCGCCGCTGGTGCGACGCGATGCTCAAATATCAGCTGCATGACACAGGCGATATCCGGCTGGACGGCGGGCTGCTCTGTCCTGCCTGTATGCGGGTACATGGCCGCAGTGCCGATGCGATTTTGCCGCTGGTGACCCAGTGGCAGACCGACGGCGACGAGCGCTGTCTGCATGCGGCGGAAAAGCTGTTCGCATGGTCGGCCAATATGCGCCGCCCCGACGGCAGCATGAACAACGACACGAACAGCAGCTGGAACGGCATCACGGTATTTTACGCAAATGCCTTGGGGGAAACACTGCTTTGGTACGGGGACAAGCTGCCCGCTGCCGACCGCGATGCATGGACAGCCCGCTTTGCCGAGATGGCGGAGTATCTCTGCCAAAATATTGAAAGGATCGGCGGCAATGTCAACTACCCCATCACCTGCGCCTACACAATGGCGCTGGCCGCGCGCCTTTTAGGTGGGGAGCCGTTCGCAGCCAAGGCAAAGCAACTGGCGGACTTTGCCGTGACACACATCACGGCGGACGGTCTTTTGTACGGCGAAGGTCACCCTATGACAGCCGTAACGCCCAAGAACTGCCGCCCGGTAGATCTTGGTTATAATGCGGAAGAATCGCTGCCTGCGCTGATTCTGTACGCTGAACTGACCGGGGATGAGGATGTAGGCCGCGCTGTGCTGCGCACCGCACGGGAGCACCTCAACTTTATGCTGCCCGACGGCGGGTGGGATAATAGCTTCGGCAGCCGCAGTTACAAGTGGTGTTGGTGGGGCAGCCGCACCTCAGATGGATGCCTTGCGGGCTTTGCGGCCCTGAGCCGCCATGACCCGGTGTTTGCCGCCGCTGTGCAGAAAAATCTGGAATTGCTGAAGCAATGCACGCATGACGGTCTTTTGTACGGCGGACCGATGTATAGAACAGCAGGGGAACCCGCTTGCATCCATCACACATTCTGCCACGCCAAGTCCGTGGCGGCGCTTGTGCATGACGGCTGTCAGTTCCCGGCGGCATTACCCCGGCTGCCATCTGAAACAGCGGCCGGCACGCGGTATTATCCTACCATCGATACGGTTCGCATCGCGCAAGGCAACTGGCGCGCGACTGTGACGGGGTATGACTATGAATACCTGCCCGGCGGTCACCCCACGGGCGGTATGGTGTCCCTGCTGTGGCACGCCGCCCGCGGTCCGGTGCTGGCGGGCAGCATGGACCCTTATCGCCAGAACGAACCGAACAATATGCAGATGCCGCGCTGGCAGTTTGACATTTGCACCACGCCGCGCATCGAACTGCGCCGCGACGGTAAAACCTATTGCAGCAGCAACGATTTGACTGCTGCCTTAACCGTGGGCGAAAATGAGACGAGCGCGGGTGGCAGACTGCGCACTGCGGCCCAAGACGCCGCCGGATGCTACGATTTTGCCGTTTCCGTAATGCCGGGAAAAGTTACCGTGACGGGTCGCAGTGAGGACGTGGACGCAAGGTTTATCCTGCCCATCATCTCGCCGGAGGGGGAAAATGTTGCGTGGCAGGATGTCAACACCGTGCACATCGGCAGCGGTCCCGCTGCCCTGACCGTGCAGGCAGACCGCCCGCTGAGCCTGCCGCCGGAGTACGGCACACCCGTCCGCTTCCGCCGCCTGTTCAACCCTGTGGGTGGTTTTCAATCGGTAGTGCTGACCCTGCCCGCCGAGCATCCATTCACTGTCACTCTGAGAATTGGAGAGAAAGAATGAACGATATATTGCTTAAAATCACAAACGGCGACACAACACTGGCGCAAGCCTGCAACCACCTTGTCTACCCGGCAGCCTACGCACCCGGCGATAGTATTACCATGACCGTGCCGGAACCGGGGTACTATGTCATCCGGCTGGACGATGCCATGAATGAGGAATTTGTCTACATGAAAGAAACTTCTTTCACGCTGGAAATTCCCTTTGCGGAAGCGCGAATCAGTTACAGCCCGCGAGCTTTTTCCGGACCGATGCACTATCTGTCGGCACGGTCCGCGCGGACTGAGGAGATCGCAGCACCGCGCAATCTGGCCCGCAACGGTTATGACTGCCACGGCAATACGTCCTGCTACCCCCACACATGGGCCAATGTGGAAACGCGGGGGGAAGCCGTTTTTGCCGCCCGCAATGCCATTGATGGCATCATCTGCCCCGAAAGCCACGGTGCCTACCCTTACCAAAGCTGGGGCATCAACCGTGATCCGGAAGCGTGCTTGACGCTGGAATTCGGCCGCCCGGTCAGAGCAGATACATTGGTGCTGACGACCCGCGCGGACTTTCCCCACGATGCGTGGTGGAAAAGCGCGAGAGTCACGCTTTCAAATGGAGACACACGGATTCTTAAGCTGGAAAAATCCCCCGAGGGCAAGGGGCAGAGCTTTGATTTGGGCGGCGCCGTCATCACAAGTCTGCTGCTGGACAACCTGAAAAAGGCCGACGACCCCAGCCCATTCCCGGCGCTGACACAACTTGAAGTATGGGGAACGAATGTATGCGATTAGAACGTGTGACTTCTGCCGCACACCCGATGTATACGCAGACGATGGCACTGTATAAAAAAGCTCCCCGCCCTATGAGCAACGCGAAGCACCGTCCCAAGAGTGTATTTTAGGAGAGGAATTTTACAACTTTACGACGGTGTACAGCGGCAAACGATTTGTCGGACTGGTGCTGTATTGGGAAACCGCAGAGTATCTGTATATCGAGCATTTTTGCATTTTGCCGGCTTTGAGAAATCATCATTATGGGCAGCGGACGTTGGAGCTGCTGGCGGAATGCGGCAAGACTTTGATTTTGGAAATCGATCCGTCGATGGATGCGATTGTCTGCCGCCGCAAAATGTTTTATGAGCGCTGTGGCTTTGCCAAGAATCCTTTCCCACATAAACACCCGCCCTACCACGCTGAAAATCGCTGTCATGCCCTTGTCGTTATGACGTATCCCTTACCGATTACGCAGGAAAAATACAACGACTTTTACCGTTATCTAACTGAAAAAGTCTTGAAGAACGTCTTTTGACGAAGTGGACAAATAAATTATATCGCATGATCGTAGCTACGCGCAATCGTAAGTTGTACTCTCTGGTGTTAAGTTGTACGAATCGCAGCAAAACCACAGTGGGAAAAATCCTACTTTTTGTGCTTTACGGATAGGATACGATAGTATCTTAGTATTTTATTTATTTAGTATTTATTTGTGTTGGATTTACCTGTACAGGGAAATCCAGTTTAGGTAAATCTCATTATGGCAAAACAAAAGATCCCCGGAAAGCGGGGATTTTAGGGCAATATTTGGCTGGACGAGTACCACGCCGATGCACTGCGGATGAGTCCAAACCGGGGCGTTTCTCGCGGCGACAGGGGCGGTGTGCGGGGATGGTGTAGAGTTGGTTTGCGTACAACTTCTTGCTGGAGAACAAAACTTATATACTGGTTCGTAGGGCTTTTCGCTTGCGAGAACCCAGTGATATTGGTGTCCGCATTTCTCAATAAGACCAAAACTGCGCGTTTATTTGAGCGGTGCGTATGAGAATCCGCCTTGCCATTTTGCCCCCAAAACTGCCCCCAAAAGGAGTTGGGACGGTTCATCACCGTATGGCATTCTTTTGTACACATGGGACAAAACCTGTTCCGAGCCTTGGTA
>ERZ773168.1956-NODE-1956-length-16506-cov-2.740745_pt1 | contig 16506 bp, 18 predicted proteins | sample MGYA00511261_ERZ773168 | MGnify/ENA primary metagenome ERZ773168 (study PRJEB29015, sample SAMEA2737855) | human gut metagenome | biome: human gut; feature: human-associated habitat; material: faeces | place: China | collected 2012 ... | reverse complement strand
AAAAGTTGGTTCATGGCAATAAAAACCGTGAAGCCAAATATCCGGAATTCGATAAAAAGTTCCGTAAGTATCCTTCGTACTTGCGCCGTGCAACCATTACAGCTGCTATCGGTGCAGTGAGCAGTTCCCGCAGCAATCTTGCTAATTGGGAAAACACCGACAAGCAGACGGCTGCGCCTACGCTTCAGATTGATAGAAAAGCATTTCCTACATTCTTCCGCGATGATATGTTCGAGGTGGAAGGCGCACCCGAAAAAGTGAAAGTTCCAAAGAATCCAAAAGCAAAAGACAAGCTTACACCGGAAGAAAAGAAAATTGAGAAAGAAAAACATCAAGCTGCTCAGTTAAAGAATTCTCAAAATGAGATTACAGCTCTAAATGACAAACATACGGTTCACCTGAAAGTCTACCATAAAAGCGACTGGGTGTGGGCCACTGTCACTTTGCGTAAAACCGATATTGCCTACCTGCGCAAATATTGGATGCACGCCTGCGCCTCTGCGCCTGTACTCGAAAAACGCTTTGGTAAATACAGCTTGCGCTTTTCGTTTGAGGAAAATATATCCCTTAGTAAAACACCTATCAAAAAGCAACGAATCTGTGCAGTCGATTTAGGTCTTAATACAGACGCGACTTGCTGTATCATGACCGCAGATGGAACTATCCTTGCAAGAAAGTTTATCAATTTTGCAAGTGACAAAGACCATCTGTATCATGTGCTCAATCGCATTAAGAAGTTTCAAAGACTGCACGGTTCTCGCGAGGCACATAATTTTTGGGCATATGCCAAACGCATCAATGATGAGTTGTCCAAAAAGATTGCCTCTGCCATTGTAGAATTTGCGGTTCTCTATTCTGCTGATGTAATTGTTTTCGAGCACTTGGACTTCAAGGGTAAGAAGGCATCTTCCAAAAAGCAGAAGATTCAGATGTGGCGAAAGAACGGCATCCAGCACATTGCGGAGCATAAAGCACACCGCTACGGCATCCGTATTTCGCATATCTGTGCTTGGGGCACAAGCAAACTTGCCTTTGATGGCAGTGGTGCCCTGAAGCGGGATGAAACCAATCATGCCCTTGCAACTTTTGCAAACGGCAAACAATACAACTGCGACCTAAGTGCGAGCTACAATATTGGCGCTCGCTACTTTGTCAGAGAGTTGCTAAAACCCTTGCCAGCGATGGTGAGGTCTCAGCTTTCGACTAATGTTCCGAATGCTGAGCGTAGAATCCAAGTTACACTTGCCACGCTTAAAGTTCTGTATCCTGAGCTAAAAAAACTCGGCACACAGGCAGCGTAAGATGTACAGATGCTAACTGAGTTATTAGTTTTCTTGCGGTGATGGCTTCCGTCTGGACGCTTGAGCTGAGGGATTACCGTATCTTTCGTTAGAACGCCGCTACCCATAAAAAGGGCGGGAAGCCCATGACTTCAGTCGTGGGAGGATTCACAATCTGTATCTTGCTGCATTGCTCCGCATCCTCAAAGAAGAACTGGACGACAAGGCGGACACCATTGAGTGGTGGCTGTATGAGGATGTTCGCAAATGTATCTGGTTCGACCTCGAAGATGGTCGCCGGATGCGCTACGACATGCCTACCGCCGAATCCCTGTATGACTACTTGACGCTGCCGTTCGAGCAACTTCCTTTTGAGGTGGAATCATGATTTTCGTTTTCTCGCTTGTCAGTGCAGCGCTGCTTTGCATTGCATCGTTCGTTTGCTACAAGGTGTCGGGCAAGATGCTGGATGAGAAAGATGCGGAAAAATGCGCAAAGGAAACGGAACTCGAAGAAAAACTGATAGACCACATGATGCAGACCAGGAGCAAGCCGCTGTCGGACGATGAATTCAGTTTCGGCGAGGCGTATGAGGCATTGGTCATGGCGGGAGAGCGTCAGAAGCAGTTGGCGGATGTAGATGAAATTGACGAATTAACGGATAAAATTCGTCTACTGAGTTTGGCTGAACAAATCTCATACATCACGCTTTCATTCGGCGTAATGTTCGTCTGCATGCTTCTGTTTGTGACCGGTCTTATCGCTGTTGGTGTGCTGGCTGCGAGACTATGTGCGATATGAGGTCAGAACGGAAAGAAAGGAGAAATTATTGGCAAGAACCCAAAATTGAAGGTAACTTCAATGTCATGTGCCCATACGGCGTAAAGCCTTGGAACGCCAGTTGGAAGGTAGCGATGCACGTTCTTCCCTGACTCATTCGAGTCTTCCGTTCTGACGATTCTGTTTGGTGATGTCAGCGCAGGCACAGGAAAAACAGCTGTGTCACACTTGACACTACGATTGAATCGTAGTATTATAATGATAAAGAGGATGTGTTAACTTGGAAAGATTGTTTATTGAGCTGCCACAATTCAGTCATTGCTGGAAAAGTATGGGGCTGAATGATGATGACTTGCATCGGTTGCAAAACGAAATTCTTAACAACCCTGATGTTGGCGTTGTCATGAAGGGAACGGGTGGTCTTCGAAAGATGCGCTTTTCTTTCGATGACAGAGGAAAAAGCGGAAGCACTCGTGTATGCTATGTAGATATAGTTGTTAAAGAAACAATATTTCTTGTCACTGCATATCCAAAAAACGAAAAAGATAATTTGTCAAAAGAAGAACGAAATAATATCAAAAAGGTCATAGAACGTCTTAAGAGAACATTGTGATTGGAGGTATCCATATGAATGTCTATGAAAGCATTATGCAGGGGTTAAATGAAGCTGTCGCGTATGCTGAAGGAAAGTGCCCAGAAGCAAAAGTTCACAAGGTTTCAGTGAAACCTGTCCCGTCATTCAGCGTTGACGAAATTAAAACAATTCGGGCCGCCCTTGGGATGACACAATCCACATTCGCATACGTAGTTGGCGTATCTCCTCGTACTGTCGAGGCATGGGAACGCGGAACCAACAAGCCGAGCGGTCCTTCTTGCCGCCTTCTTAAATTGTATCAAGATAACCCTCGAAACGCCAAAAGCCTTATTGCTGAGGGCTGACACACGCCCAAAAAGACAGTCACCATTCGGCGAATGAAGCCGTGGTCTTTCCCAGCCTTCGTTTTGTAAGGACGCAGATAAATTCTAAGGAATACAGCAGTCATCCATTAAGGATGGCTGCTTTTTTTGTTTTTACGCTAAAAAGTTGCCGATTCGTGCGAATTGCAGATAATGAAAATCAAGGGCAGTCATAGCGGTGTTGTCCGCACAGATTTTCAAGACAGTGTCTGGATTTTGGAGGAATTGTAAATGTATGGCAAGCCGATGGATTTTATGGACTGGCTGATTGAGATGCCAGAAGAGTTTTCGTTTTGGGTTGAGGACCAAATAGCAGCAATGTCACCGATTACGATTGCCGTGGCGGTTGTCGTCGCATTGGCTGTTTTGGCCGGTATATGGCTGCTCATCGTTTCTGCCGCAAAGAAGAATGTGCGCGATACCAGCGAGATTCTGGCAGGGGTAGAGGAAGTCAATCAAGGGTATGAATTCTATGATGTAGACGAAGAAATCCGCCTCGAGTACCCTCTTGAATCCCTCGAAGAGTTCAGAGGCACCCCGCTCGATAAGCTGTTCATGGGCACTGTCCGGAAAAAGATTCCCCAGTTTGAAGAGGTTTTCGGATGGGCACAGTCGAATGTGATACAGTTTGCGGCATATAAGGAAGAACTCAAAAGCATCCCCAACTGGACCGAGAAGGACGATGATTGCGGGAGAGAGGCCCTTTCTGGCTGTATAAGCACTATGAGAAGAAATTGGTCAATGCAGCGGTGTTCGGCACTCCCGTGACCGAGACGACCTTCATTGCGGTGAAGCAGTATGTCCCGCATAAGGGCAAGCCGATGGAGGAGTCTAAGACCTATTCGATGGCAGAAGCTAAGGAATTCGTAAGACTCGCTAAGGCACACGAACGGGAACGCCAGCAGCGGGAAAACGAGCGGAGGCAGGCATCCTCGCAAATCAAGTACGAGGTCTTGCTGCGTGACAGGTTCCGGTGTGTTGTCTGCGGCAGGACCCCGGAACAGGGCGCGAAACTTCACATTCAGGCGGTAAAGCCGCTTCCGAAACACGAGAGACCGTCTGCAGATTGTTTCCGAACCGTGTGCGAGGATTGCATGAGGAAGAAGGGGTGAGGGGCAGAGATGTTTTGTATATGCGTACTTATCATAGCAGCAGCTGCCGTGTATATGGTCGAGGCGTATATCCATACCTACTACGCGATTGAGTATATGCACGGCGCACCGCTGTTCTTTGTACTTCTTGCAAAATACGCGGCACCGGTCCTGTTCCTGCTCCTGTGCGGGTACTTTGTATTCCGGTACAGGGAGAAACGGCGGGAATCGGAAAAGCCTGCGCAGGAAAAACCCATGAACAGAGAAGAAGTTTATGCTGAAAAAATTAACGCGACCGTAAAAACGAAAGCCGTGTTCTCAGACCAAGCCGACCAGATGCTGTATCAGGTCAAGCGATTCGGACAAAAGATGGCGGTAGCCTACAGCATGACGCAGGACAGCAAGACTTCTGGAGAGCAGGCGAAGTGCCTAACGCTGTTGGCATCGGCAGAGCGGATATTCTATGACCGGCTGGATGACGCTATTCGCTCGGCATCCATGTTCGATGAGACAGAATACAAAGCTTTCCAGCAAGGCATTATCTCGTTCGGAGATACCGATACCGCCAAAAAGAAGCAGGAGATATACGCCGGTATTATCAAGACGATAAACAATGTGGTCCATGATAATGAGCGTCTTATCCTGCGCTTAGATTCTCTTGCCTATGCACTCAATCAGCGCTCAGCACAGAATCCGTGGGATACCGATGTGGTCTTGGCGATGTCAAGACTTGATGATGTCATCACTAAGACGAATCAAGACCTTGAACAGGACGAGGAAATCAGCCGCGAGGCTTTGAAACGATACGACACTCTAAATGGAGGTAATTGACCATGGCAAGAAAAGGTGTGTTTCCGATAGTAGCGACCTTAGCGGTCGTCGGCGTGGTATTGGCGGTGTTCTCCCAGACGGTGATGCGGGATTCGAATATCAGCACCATTACGATGACAACGGAGCAGGCGTATGCGGATTTGAGCGGGAAGATGAAACGCATCGGGGTACAGGAAGTATCTGTAAACCCGCAACAGCTCGATGTATCGGAGTTCTTAGACGCGAAAGATGAGTTGCCGGATATTGACTCCTCCTATCCGTTTGTGGTGGAGGGGAACGGTGATGTCAACATTGAAATCTTCTCTTCCGGCGAGAAAGCAGCAGAGTCCGGTTCCGATTCTTTCCTGACCAGCATGGCAAAGAAGTTCAATACCCAGCACAACAAGACTTCCGGAGACAAGACCATGAGCGTATCTCTGCGCTCCATTCCGTCCGGAACGGCGGCTGAGTACATTTCAACGGGAAAGTATCAGCCTGAGTGCTATACCCCCTCAAATACGCTCTTTGGCGAGCTGGTGAAGACCGAGGGCGTAGAGTTGACCGTTGAGGCTGACCGTCTGGCCGGCAATGTGGCGGGGATTCTTGTATCTAAGAAGACAGGGGATATGCTCCGCTCTGAATACGGTGAAGCGTCTGTTTCTTCCGTTCTGAACGCAACCATCGATGGTGAACTCATGATGGGGTATTCGAACCCCTACACGAGTGCAACGGGTCTCAACTTCCTGCTTGCGGCCCTTGCGAGCAGCGGTAGCGATACGATTGTCGATACGGCTGCTGTTGAGAATTTCCAGAAATTTCAGGCGAATGTGCCGCTCGTATCCTTCACTACCCAGCAGATGGTCCAGTCGGCGGACAAGGGTATCGTGGACGGTGTCGTGATGGAGTATCAGTCCTACCAGAATGACCCGACCTTGCAGCGCAACTACGAGTTCATCCCGTTCGGTGTCCGACACGATAATCCTCTGTATTCTATCGGGAATGTCTCCGCTGAAAAGAAGGAAGTCATTGCCGCCTTCGTTTCCTTCTGCGCTCAGAATCAGGCAGAGGCAACGAAGGATGGATTCAATGGCCTCGATGACTATGCCTATACCGGCAAGGTATACGACGGCAATACCATCGCACAGGCTCAAAGTGTCTGGAAAGAAGAGAAGGATTCCGGCATTCCTATTGTGGCAGAATTTGTCGTCGATACTTCCGGCTCGATGCGCGGCGAACCCCTGAATGCCCTGAAAACCGCGATGATAAACACCATCCAGTATATAAATGACGACAACTATATTGGTATTATCGGCTTCGATTCGGATGTCAGAGAATACCTGCCAATTGACCAGTTCTCTCTAACTCAGAAAACCCTGTACAAGGGTGCTGTGAACTCCCTCGATGCGAACGGCAGCACCGCCATGTACAACGGTCTTTGCGTGGCAATGGACCGCATTTACAAGAAGTCTCAGGAACTCGGCGGTAACTGCACGCCCATCATCTTTGTGCTCACGGACGGTGACAACAATACCGGTTATGACTTCTCCGATACGAAGAACATCATTGCCGGTATGGATATCCCGATTTATACCATCAGCTACAACTACGCCGCTGACAGTCTCTCGGAACTTGCATCAATCAATGAGGCGGCAGCTATCGTCGGTAACAGCGAGGATATTACCTATAAGCTCCGCAATCTGTTCAATGCGGAGATGTAACTCAAAAGCGCGGTTTTGTCCGCGCAGCTGCTCAAAAAGACAGCCTCCACGCGGCGAGCAGCGGGCAACGGGAAACAGTCCCGGCAAATCGTCTTTCAGAACGGAAGGTGGGATAGCACTATGCGAGTACAACAGGTCCCGAACTCTCCCTATTTTATCCATTACGATGATAACGGTTATTGCAGCGTGTCCAGAGATAAGGACGATAAGGAACCAATTCCGGAGTCAGAGATGCAAGCGTTCCTTGATGCAGTAGCCAATGGCCTACTTTATATCGAGCAGGAACGAAAGAGCAGATACCAGCGCATCGAAGAAGCCGAAAAAGCAGCTTTTGCCAGAGGCGAAGCGAAAGGAAGGGAGGACAAGCTCCTCTCCACGGTTAAGGCACTGAAAGAAGCACAGGTGTTAAGGGAAGAGCAGGAGCGCAAACTATACCACGAAGCGCTTAGTCACACTATATCTTTCAGAAGCACAAGAACGGAGATGGTCCGCCTTGACCGCGGAGGATGGTGATTGACATGATGGGAAGCATTCCAATTCCGAATACCAGATTTTATCTGACCAGCATCGACGGCAAGAAATGGTTTGTGACAGAATATTATAAAACCGCACCGTTCAATCCCGCGAAAGAAACATACGACTTGTACAAGGCGTTAGCGGAAGCATTCAGAAAGAACGAAATAGAAGAAAAAGAGTTTCCTGAAGAACTCAAAAAGGCCGTGAACAAGGCTTACGGAAACGGTTTGTCAGCCGGGCGGCATAGTGTTGATTTTGGCTGAGCCGAGCAAGAAAAGAAGAACGGCACAGGAAAGCGGCAGAACGAATATGAGCATAGCAAAAATCGAAACGGCATCCGGCGTAACGCTGGTTCTCAACGGCAAAACAGTTTTCGCCTCAGATGATACCTCATACTGGATGCAGGGGTCTAAAGTCATTGGTGACGATGGGCATGTCTATGGTCATGCTGAGACTATCCGAGACGCCTTGTGTATAGTCCTAGCAAAGTACGGCGGGCTGCAGGGAAGCAATGCAAAACAACCAAAATCTGTAAAGGCGGTGAGAACATGGTAGTATACACAAAATCAGGCGTGACGCTGAACTGTTGCGGCAATCTCCTGATTGCATCTGATGGCAAGACCTACAACCTATGCGGGAAAATGCTGACATGCAGCGGCAAGGTCATCAGCTACAACTGTCAGTCCAAAGAAGAAGCGCTAGGTACGGTCGTGGGACTGTACGGCGGTCGAAGGTTTTAGGAGGTACAATATGCAAACGGTCATGACAAACAGCGGCGTGGAGTTGCGTATTGAGAACAGCATCATTTACACAACCGATTCGAAGGCATTCTGGCGTAGCGGAAACATGCTGGTCGGAAACGGTACGGTCATCAGCTACCAGTGCCGCTCGATGGATGAGGCGGTCGATATGGTCGCCGCCCTGTACAATGGGAAGAAAGCAGAGGCGACGCAGGCATAAGCGCCTGCTAACATAGCGAGAATTCAAGCCAAAAAGAAGCCCTCACCTTTTTAGGTGGGGGCTTTTGCATTGTACGAAATCAGAGAATATCAGACACGGACGCCGCATCCATCGGCATCTTTATCTTCATGATCGTTTCCACCCTGTCACTGACGGTGTACAACCAAGCTCTGCAGCATAGGTTTTCAGGTCGGTGCAGACATCATCCCGGTTCAACCCGAAATGTTCCGTGAACATATCGGTTCCGATATCGGAGGAAAGGACACAGGATTCTGTGCTTGTGCTGTCGGGAGTGTTGTTGAACCCGTCCACTGCATCGCAGTGATAGGTGTCCTTATGCTCAGCGTTTGCAACATAGGCAATGACAGAAGCAACCGTATCATAATCGGAATCCTCCACGAGGAAATCTTTTACATTGCCGTTGCTCACAACGACATTCTCGTAAAAATCCTTGATTTCTTCAGGGACTGTATCGTTCGTCATCACAGCCTCATGGTTTTTCAGGAACTTCTTGAAGGTATCCTCATCCAGCGCATCCGTGAAGAAACCGTATCCGTCGATACGAACCTTTACGCAGTTGTCGAGATAGCTGTTGCACTTGTCGATGATTTCCTGCTTTACCTTGTCGAAGGCCGCTTTCACATGGGTGGTGCTGTAGAACACAGGAAACTCCATAATATCAATACCATCGGGCAGATTGGCGTCAACGGCACGGTAAACTTTATCACGAAGGGCGGGAACACTAGCGTAAAGGTCTTTCACAGAGGTCAGATACCCGGTCACATAGAACTCGTTATCTGCGCTCATATGACCGATAAGCGCAAAGTACATGGCCTGAACCTGCATACGGTCGTAGCTGAACCAACGAACACGAACAGGCAGAATTACATTAGCTGCTGTTCCGTCAGCATGGTACTCGCTGCGCTCACCGATGGCTTCCATGTAAATCTTGTCATCATCATCAAAGAAGATGGTTTCATAAGAAGTCTGCAGGATATTCAGAGAGGAAAGAGGCTCGATTAGCGGAATCATTTTTTTCAGAAAGTCAAGGAATGACTTTACATTGTCCTTGGCCCAATCCGTATCGGAGAGAGCTGCGCGGCGCTTCGTATTGACCTCTCTCTCATCGCTCGGCAGGGAAGCATACCCGCAAGCAAGACGGAGCTCGTTCTCCGTCACTTCCTTCGTTGCCTTCGCAATCTTTTTCAGGGTAGTTTCGGTAGGGACGGAAGTGGACTTGCCGTTTGCGAGTCTGCCGAGATAGGCGCGGGCAAGACCCGCTCTGGAAGCAAACTTCTCCTGTGTATCTGTTCCGATTGCTCTTTTGACAAGAACGGCGAGCTGAGAAGGGTTGTACCCGAGTTTGTCTTCTTCCTCATTGTTCTCTACGGATTTCCGTTCTGAACCATCAATGAGTGACCAGCCGATATCACGGAGGCTTTTGAGGATACGGCCATTGTCAGAAAGGTGTTTGCCGCAAAGGTCATTGCTCTCCAATACCTCTACTGCCTCCTGCAGCATCCGAAGCTCATTCATCATAATGACTTCCGGAGCATGGATAGCTTCAAGACGGAAAGTACGGGAATCCCGCATTTCCACACGGTGAGCAAGGCAAGCAACATCATCGAAAGTCTGCTGCGGATATGAGGTGAATAATTCATAGCCCAGCTTGATTTCCTTGATAAAAAGAACCTCAACACCCTTGGTCTTTGCATATTCGATGACGGCCTCGGAACCAAAGCGGGGAAGCTGGAAGCCGGAGAAAAATGCGGAAACCCCTTCAAGGTTTTCCGGCATAGCATAGACGCCGGGTTTGCCGTCTTTTACGGCGTAGAAGGAACGGTTGACCAAAAGGTCTTTCAATTCCTTTTCGGGAACATCCATCTGCTTGGCAATCTCCGGCAGCTGCTTGCGAAGAATGACGGGGAAGTGCAGGCTAACATAAATCATAGTGCTTTTCCTTTCTTTGTAACTTAATGATACTTGATGAAACTATTTGTAACTTTCTGATACTATAATAACACGACTCGCATGACAGCACAAGCATAAAATCACAAAAAATATCAAAAAAGTACAAATAGTCACAGATATTACTCGCAAGGTACAAATTACAGAGCAGTTGCGCGTCTGTGCGATTTGCATACAATGAGAACATGAGGAGAAAAAGAGCGATGCAGGGCTGAATTTTTGGACGATTGAGCAAACACCTTAGCGTTCATGAAACAATACAGAATTAAACGAAACGCGAAGAGCATACAAGAAATCACGAACAAAATCCGGCTAAGGCGGATAATACTTGCTCTGAATGGTTTGAAGACCGGACAATGGGACTGCAAAAGTGGTAGAATCAAAATAGGAATACCCTGAAATCGGCGTAAATCAGGCTTAACCCGGAAAGACATTAACCGATGAATGAATGATTAACTGCTCGCACTAATACCAAACCAAGAGAAATGCCCCAAATCTGTTAAGGAAGGATAGGTAAAAATGGCAAGAAGAAAAGCAAGCGACTTGGAAAACCAGATGTCGCTTATGGATATGATGGCATCAGAAAGTCCTGAATACACCGAAGAAGGTCCGGAAGAACTCCTGGACCCCGGCGAGGATACGGGAGATGGTGCGGGGCAGACGGATAAACCTTTCAAACTTGTGGCAAACAAGACCACAAAGGCAAAGGCGAACATCTCCACGCAGGCGCTGAGTGTTGTGAAGGCGGTATATGCCGACACGGTTGAAACAAATTGGGAAGAATTGTTTGATGGTTTTGACAGGCTTTATGCTATCACTTTCTCCTCCGGTATCGAGTTCGTGAATAAGGTCATCAACAAGTTCTCGTATGCGGAAGTCGTGTTCGGCTGCGAGAAAATCATCGCCAGTGACATCGCTGCCATCATGTCGGTACAAATCGACAGCATCCAGCGGCTCACAAAATCCAAGTCGGCAGGAAACCTTGCGAACCGGCTCGATGACGGGACATTGCAGCTGTATGTGTCGCGGGACACGAAATCGCACGAGAAAATCTTTATCTTGGAGAGCGCTGACCATAAGCGTGTCCGAGTCATCACCGGCAGTGCGAATATGTCGGCATCGGCATTTTGCGGCATCCAGCGAGAGAATATCGTCTGCTTCGATGATGAGGCGGCATTTTCGCATTATAAGGTCTTGTTCGAGACTTTTAAAGAGACCTGCTCCGACAATGTCTCCTATAAGGCAGTCGTGAGCACGATGAATCAGGAAGATTACCTCAAAGAGAACATCAAAGAAGTGCCCGTCTTCCAATCCATCGAAAAGCAGAAGCTTGTCTTTCTGGAACAGGCGCAACCTGAGGACGAAGTGGAATACGAGATAGTCGCCGATGTCAAGAAGATGCAGGAGCTCGTCAAGCCAATTATACCTAAGATGCCGGTACAAGCGAATCGTATTGTGGTAGCAGCGGAACCGATGCGTGTTTTTACGAAACGATATACCGAGGTTCGGCGCGTAGCAGCTGAGGCTGTTAAGCAGCTTCCGAAACTGCATATCGATTATGATGCCGGGACCATGACCTTCAACAACGAGAATATCGACCTCAATCCGAATCTCAGCGAGGTGGCAAAGAACATCAAGAGCATCCAGAAGTTCTTCTCAGGCATGGACTACTTTTACGGCGATGTCGAGCAGGCTAAGAAAGACTACTTTAAGTACATGACCTGGTATCTGGCTACTCCGTTCATGGCGTATCTACGGTATTTTGCATCGAGGAACAACTACGATACCAAGCTGTTCCCGATGTATGGCGTTATATACGGCGACTCAAATGGCGGCAAGACGACCTTTATCAAGTTCCTTGTCAAACTCATGTGCGGTGAGACCGTCAAGATGAACACAACGGAGGATTTCACAGCCACAAGAATCGACGGCCTCAAACGAGTATGTGAGGGACTGCCGCTGAACATCGACGACCTCGCCAAGACCCAGTTCCAGAACCATTCAGAACGGGTAATCAAGAACGATGAATGGGGTATCTCAGATAGGCTCGTGAACTATCCTGCCGTATCTATCACATCGAATAAAATCACTTCTCTGACAAAAGACCTCTCGAAACGTGCTATCATCTGTCGAATCGGTGCTAAAATCGACAACGAGCGTGGGGCCAAGAACTCGAAGCGTGTGAATGAGAGCATGTCGGAGCTGACAACCGCGTTCTATGGCGAATATGTCCGCCGGATGCTTGTTTGCATCGATGAGATGACGACAGAAATGCGTGAGAATGCGAATGGCAAGGAATACTTCCCGGATATCTTCCACGCTTCGTCCAGTGTCATTGCAGATATCTTCGAGGCTTGCGGAATCGATTTGCCGGACTATGTGCGTATCCTGTATTACAACGACTACATGGGTGATGAGAGCATTGGTCGTGCTGCGATTGAGAAAATCGAACTGGCATGGCAGGCAGACCCGAGCAAGTTCAGGGTGGATAAGAAGCAGAACCGGCTCATTTATACCTATCCACAGGATGGACCCTGGTACGAACTGAAATACATTGCAGACGAGCTGCCGAACTCCCTCGAAGCAGAGATTTCTGGCGGCAACCAGCTTATCATGAACTACGAGCAGGCACAGGAGTTGTTCGGTATCAAGTTTCGGCGCTGGCTGGGCATCTTTAACCTCTAATACGAAAGGCAGGCCCTTTTCTGAGCCTGCCTTTTGATTTCGCAAAAACGGTTGCCCATTCGTGCGAATTGCGTACCATGAAGTATACAGGCAAGCGGTATTGCCGCTGAAAACGACTGCCAAGCAGAGAAAGGATAATACTATGAACGAGAAAAATTTCGTTGAAGATACACAGGATTCTACTGAGGATATTCAGTATCAGGCATATGTGGCACTGGTCGAGGATTTCAAAGAATTCATCGATACGACAGTAAAGGCCGGCAAGGATTCCTATAAGCATGTAGACTTGTTCAACGGCAAGCCTTTAGAGGAGTCCGTGACGCATACTGTGCCGCTGGAAGACGACAAGGCACAATTTCTGGCAGCGGCGTGCATGGACTTGGCAAACTCGACTCTGTGGCTGTACTACCACCAGAATAAGTTCAAGGATACGGAGTTCGCCGAGGTCGTCAACAACAACTATCCGAAATATCAGGTCCGAGTACAGCAGGAGATGAACCAAGAGGGAGGACAGTTTTATCTGCGCAGCTGGTATCCGCTGGCTCAGAAGATTTCTAGAGAGTGCCAGCTGAAAGCATACGAGGGCTATAAGCCCAAGGAGCAGATGACTTATGTGAATGTCTATCTGCTCGTCTATGCTGCCATGAAGTCCCTGAAAAACGGGTCTTTGAGCCGTATCATGGCAAACATCGAACATGACTCCGATAAAATCGGGAATCTTGCTTTCTACTTCTTCACCTACATCCTCGAAGTGTTAGAGAGACCTCTCGGATAAAAGAATTGCCCTGCACATGCCGTTTTGGTGTGTGCAGGGCTCTTTTTGTTTGTAAGAAATGGCACTACTTACTTTTTCGCAGCTACTTCAACCTACCCAAAAAAATTACAAGTGCCCCTTGCACATCCGTGCGGCTTGAGGTATACTAACGATGTAATCAAAAAGAATTATCTTTTGCGAGGACTCCGCTACTGGCGCAGTTCTCGTTTTCTTTTTGCCTGGATTTCGCAGAGCCGTAGAGTACCAGCACTGCAGGCCGCCTGCCGCCAGCCAGCAGGGTACACACCGGAAACACAGCAGAGAGGTTCCGGTGTGGATGCCGGTGCGGGACAATGCTTGTTCAGAACGGAAAACGAAAAATGCTGCCGCCTAGATAATAGGTAGCAGCATTGTATTTTGTCTAGGATAGTCAGAGACTATAGGTTAAGTATCAGACGCGGACGCCCATCTCGTCAGCCTTGTCATCCTCGACAACCAGATAGTAGTACACGTCACCGAACTCTAAGCCCAACTCATCGGCATACTTTTTCAGAGTGTCAGAGAACACTTTCAGGTTAAAGCCATTGCCGGGATGCTCTTTCTGCCATGCTTCGATTTTCCGCTTCGATGCGGCAACACAGGGTCTATCTTCCTTGTCGTCATCGTCAAAGGTGAATCCGTCTACCAGACGGCGGGAAGTATCGTCCGAAGCCTCATTCTGGATGACATAGGCGACGATAGCGGCTTTGCTGTTATAGTCCGAGTTCTCCGCAAAGAAGTCCTCGATGTCGCCATGCCGTACAACAACATTCTCGTAGAAATCCTTGATTTCGCTGTCGGCGTACTCGTTCGTCATGACCTTCTTATGGTTTTTAAGGAACTTGATGAAGGTCTCGTCGCTCAGGTTGTCAGCATAGAATCCGAGTGCATCCACACGAACTTTCACAAGACTGGTCAGGAACTTCTCCATTTTCGCAAAGACATGCTTTGCTGTAAATGCCTTCTTCAGGTTTATGGTATAGTAGAATACCGGGAAGTCTTTAATATCTACACCGCTTTCCCTGAAATTTTCTCCCACTTTGTCGATAGCCTTGCGCAAAAAGGGTGCATACTTGTACAGTGCATCGACATCGGTGATGTAGTCGGTAATGTACAACTCATTGTTTTTGCTGTAGTGTCCCAAGAGCCCGACGGCCACAGAAAGGCGGATGCCACGCTGAAAATTTGTCAAATCGAAAGTAACGGGGTAAATGACATTCGCAACAGTACCGTCCTCAGAATACTCGACGGGAGCCGAGCAGCGATGAATACCGAAAAGGTCATAGCCGTCCTTGTAGATGCCAATGTACTGATTCTCGAGGATGACCAGATTATACAGCGGCAACGCCATCGGAATCTGCGCTTTCAGGAATTCAAGGAAATAATTGACGTTCTCGTGAATCCATGTGTAGTCGTCCACGGTTTCGATGCGTTTCTTAGACTCCACGACATCATCACCCGGAAGCGGCTCATAACCACATGCCTGACGAAGCTCGTTTTCCGTCACGGCATCCGTTGCCTTGGCGATTTTCTTCAAGGTAACCTCGGTAGGCTGAGACTGTGTTTTGCCGTTCGCAAGACGGTTCACATATACGCGGCCGAGATGCGATGTCTGGGAAAACTGCTCCTGTGTCCGCGTACCGATGGCTTTCTTGACGAGCGCCGCCAGCTTATCGGGGTCATATCCCGCATTCTCCTTATCATTATACTCGGAACTGTCATCCTTGTTCAGCCAGCCGTCAAGAATCGAATAACCGATATCATGCAAGGAAGCATATACATGTCCGTCTAAGTCTTTGGAGGGGGACGGCATGTGTGCGTTGTCTTCAAGGCACTCCACCTTTTTGCACAGGTGTGCGCACTCGCTGGCAACAAGAATGTACGGCGCATTCAACTCTTTTAGCCTTGGAATGCGGTCGTTGCTGTCGCGGAGCAGTTTTGCCAGATATACAATATCTGAAAGCTGGTCAGGAGCCATCTTCTTGAAAACATCTGCACCGAGTTCGATTTCAGTGATGACAGGTAGAGTAACAGAGGCATCGATGTCTTTGGCGTATTGCAGGATAGCATCGACGACAAAGTAGTAGCTATCATATGCCTTGTAATCGATATGGACAATGGTATCCGTTTTCTTTATCGGGACAATCGTACCTTTGCCATCTTTAACTCCATAGAAAGCCGAAACGGATAGAAAATCGTCAAGGACCTTCTCATCAACATGCAATGCCTTGGCAACCATCGGCAGCTGCTTGCGAAGCAGGACAGGGGCGTTCAGCTTGACAGAAAACATATAGCGGCTCCTTTCGCGTGTATCATTTTGTAGCTTTGTGTATTATTCTGTAACTATTATACAGGGAGGCAAATAGAATTGCAATAAGAAAAACAACAAAAAGATACAAAAAATACACGAGGATACAAGAACGAATGGCGCGGGAAGGGGTTCGCCTTGTTTCCGTTCTGGACGAAGCAGTTTGGGATAGGCAACGCGCTGGGAATTCAGCTGCTGCCGCTCGGTAGGGTGCTAACGGGCTGCAGAAAGGAAGGATACAAGCCCGGTGACTGAAAATTTACGTGTTCGGTGCATGGCAGTTGCACATTCGTGCGAATTGGATACAATGGAGAATATAAGGTGATTTAGTATGTATGCCGCAGGGATTCGTTCTCTGCGGCTTGATTTTTCTCGAAAAGAGGTACAAAAGATGCGAAATCGGAAGATCGCCCAGAAGGTAGCTTCGCTTGTCATGGCGGTCATGATGACTTTGACCTTGGTGCTGGGTACGGTGGTGCCGGTCGTTTTGCAGACGGCAGCAGTTTTCTAAAATCTCATAGTTTGTTCTAGCCCCGCGTGGATGAAATGTCTGCGCGGGGCTTTTTTGTTTTTGTGGAGGAAATCATGGCGGAAAAGAAGCGGCAATATTCACGAGCGCTCGCACAGAAACGGTGTCTGG
>ERZ773168.1947-NODE-1947-length-16545-cov-6.210309_pt1 | contig 16545 bp, 13 predicted proteins | sample MGYA00511261_ERZ773168 | MGnify/ENA primary metagenome ERZ773168 (study PRJEB29015, sample SAMEA2737855) | human gut metagenome | biome: human gut; feature: human-associated habitat; material: faeces | place: China | collected 2012 ... | reverse complement strand
TCAACTCCTTGGGGGAAACTCTGCATAATATAGAGTAATACTGTCTTTATTTTAGTAATCTGTATAGAGGTTTTCATTTTTATCCATTATAACCGATATATACCCCAAATATAAGCATTGATTTGAAAACAATGATCTTTTGTTATAGCTTTTATTGTTGTAATACCTCTTAACAAGTCGGATATTTTCAGGTCCCAATTTGACCATCTTATGCCTCGTTGGAGTGGTGCTTTGTCTGACCTTTACCCCACGAGTCGTATATTTATGGTTTTTGAGCAATATGTCCCTTTGTCCCTCTTTTTTTCTTCAGCATAAGGCTTAAGTTTAGTTTGTTTTTTTGTATATCTAATCAAGTTCTAATCTAAACCTAATGATTATTTTTTTGGGCAGTCAGAGCTTTTATACTAAACCAAGTATGATTATCGTTTCTTTAAGTTTTTGTAAATCGACATTCGGGCTTTATGAATAAAATTGTGGTGCAAGGTATTTGTTATGACATTATTGCATCGCAAGTTCAGGTATTTTTGATTCCTGGATAAATCTCCACACTTAGACATTTTAGGGAGATGGCTTGAAAAATGAAAGACAGAAAAAGTAATTAAAAAGCCAAGTCACGACATCACAATGTTACCAATTCATGACCACAGTGTGTAGAGTCATTAAAAAAATGCTATCTGTATACCTTTCTGTTAGCATGGCAGTTCTTACACTCAATAATACTAAATATCATTCAATAATAATCTTATACTGCATAAATTAATGCATATTTTGTGCAATATGCATTGCTATTTGAATAAAAAATAGTAATATTGTATTCGAATAACAACATATAAAAGATGAAAACAATCATTCTGAATCAACGCAAAGAACGTGATGAACTGATGTCTCGTCCTTATTTAATACGTAAGAGTAGTCAAAATACAGAATTGCTATTGAGCAGCCATCTTATCAAGTTGATAACAGGCCCTCGGCGAGTGGGTAAATCCACTCAGGCATTACTAATGCTACGGGACAAGAATTTTGCATACTTAAACTTCGATAACTATCAATTATTAGAAGCCTGGGATGCTGATTTGGTCATGCGGATGCTGGATGATGTCTATCCTGGATATGAATATATTCTGTTGGACGAGGTCCAGAATCTTGATGCATGGGACCTGTGGGTCAGTGAACTGTATAGAATGGGAAAGAATCTCGTAATAACGGGCAGTAATGCCAGAATGTTAAGCAGCGAAATGGCTACAGTATTAACAGGTAAGTATCTTCAGGTAGAGATGTTACCTTTCAGTCTTGAAGAGTTTTTTGATTGGAATGGGCTTGATCTGCATCTACTGAAAGCCGAGCACAAAACAGAATCCCTTGTATTGTCAGATGATTATTTAAGGAATGGCGGTTATCCAGAAGTAGTTGCTTCACGCCAATTGACCCGGAGTTATCTTGATACGTTATTTGATTCTATTATATGGAAAGATGTTGCTAAGCGTCATAATGTTCGGAATGTGACAGATTTAAATAACTTGGCCATGTATCTTGTATCGAATTTCTGTAATCCTATCAGTGCTAATGAATTGACATCAGAACTTGACTTCTCCAGTGTCAATACGACCAAGAAATATATGGACTATCTCCATGAACCATACCTTTTCTATTATTTGTCGCGCTACAATAATAAACTTAAGTTGATGAAAAAAGCTCCAAGGAAAGTGTATGTAGTTGACAATGGTTTTGTGGTGTCCAAGGCTTTTTCCTTAAGTGACAATTTAGGACGGTTGCTTGAAAATCAAGTCTTCATAGAACTTATACGCCGAGGTTATGATGTTGAAAAGACCATGTTCTATTATCGTTCACGAAACGATAAGGAAGTTGATTTTGTACTTCGTGAAGGAACTCGCATATTACGTCTTGTCCAGGTCTGTTATGATATTAGCAGTCCTAAAACGGAAAAGCGTGAAGTGGATAGTATTGTTGAATGTGCCGGAGAATTAAAGTGTGATAATCTCGTTATTGTGACTTATAATTACAAATGCACAATCGAGAAAGACGGTTATAAGATAGATGTAGTGCCAATCACAGAGTTTTAAATATATGGATGTCCTGACGCATTTTAGAAGTATAGAAGAATTGACCAAGACGCTCTCACATGAGCAAGGATTGCTAAGTGAGATGTTTGAAAAACGAAAACTTATGAAGTTTCCGGTTGGGCTTGCCATTGATCTTGTCGGAGGGAATGAAGCAAGGTTGAGGAAGCTGATAGAATATGGTGTACTGGTAGAAACTGGCAATATGGTTGAGATAGAGAGTGACTATTTGAACTTCTTCGAAGAAGTGCTGAATGTCAATGAGGAAATCAGTGTGTTGAGTGTGCAGGAATGTATCAACACATTGAAAGAGTATATAGGATATTTCCTACAAGAAACTAATATAAATCGTAAAACCGGATATCAGGATAGTGTGCGCCAGCTTTTAAAGAAGACCGGATTCAGGACTTTGAAGAATGTTGTTGATTTGAAGCGTAATATGGATAATGCATATAAGCAGGAGCCCAATTATATTATCAAAAAAAAGAAACTGGAGAACTTGGATGAGAAGAGTCGTAGCATTCGTTCTATGATACGTGAATGTGAAAAACTGATGGATAATGAGCATGCCTTTTTCATTATGGCCAATGATCCGCACATGGCCAAGACTTGTAGCGATGTGAAACATGATTTTGTAGAAGCCTATCATGCGTTAATGGAGATTGACAGACAAATAATTTCCTATATTAATCAGATTGACCAGCAGAATAAACTTTACAAAAAAATACGAAAACTGAAGTATCTGCAAGATCAGCTGCTTATCAAGGCTAACACGAATGTTATAAATGTGTTGGAGGAAAGAAATCCTCTTTGGATGGAATCACGTCAATACAACAAGATTCGTCTGTCTTTAGAAATGCTGAGGGAAAACGAACTGGTGGTAAAGATGCTTAGACGGATTGCCGAGCGTAATGGAATACAAAAAACACTAAGAACGGAAGCCGACCCGTTGACTGAAGAAGAACTGCAAAATCATGTCCGATTATTGAGGGATGTGGATTCTGCTGAAGTCTGGAATTCATTTTTGGCATCAAGCTATAATTTGTTTGAATTCATTTTGAGATATGACTATAAGGTAAAACGTAATATTGAAGAACACGTTACACTTTTCTGTCAGTTGGTCATCCTGCATCCGGATGAATGCCGAATGACTGGAAAATATGCAATTTATCAAAACATTGAATATCCTATAATTTATGCGAAATAATACTCGAAGAATATACGATAAGTTAAGCCGGGGAGAATTCCTTTCGGTGGATAGTTCAGACGCTTCTGTACGTCATCTGTATGAGGATGTCGAAGAAAATCTGGAAGATTATACGGAATATTTCAAGGAAATTGGTCTGCAAATGGAATCTGGTAATGGTTACTTCTATTTTTCAAGAATGGGAGAGGCTAAACAGACTATAGAACAGAAATTGGATAGCTTTTCAAAATGGCTTGACTATCTGGATTTTCTCAAATGCTATAATCCGTCATTTACCGCTGGTTATCAGTTCCGAAAAAGCCATTTAATAGAACAAATCAGCCTGGATATTGAGTTGAAGGAAAAGGCACACCATCTGTTCAAAAAATACGGGGTTGGATCAAATGGTGAAATAGTAAGCAAGCTGTTACAGGAAATGCAGAATATGGGCTTTGCAGAATGTATCAGTGAACTTGAGGAAACATATAAGGTTACTTCAGCATTCCGTTATGCCGAAGAATTAGTTGATATAATTCAAATAGCAAATGAAGATGAAATACCTGAATAAGATAATTTTTATCAATAGTGCTAATATCCCTTATGCAGAGATATCTGTAGATGGAAATGTGCATTTTACAGGAACCCAAGGGGTTGGTAAAAGTACTGTATTGAGAGCATTGCTGTTTTTCTACAATGCGGATAAGCATCGTTTAGGTATTCAGCAGGGACAGAAATCGTTTGATGATTTCTATTTCAGTCAGTCAAACTCTTATATACTTTATGAGGTGATGCGTGATAATGGGGCTTATACGATAGTTGTATGCAGGTATCAGGGGCGTGCTTCATGGAGGTTTGTTGATGCTCCTTATCAGCGTGAATGGTTAATTGATGGCAGTAACCACGTATTGAGTGATTGGGTAAAGATTCGAGAACGTATAGACAAAAATGTAGCTGTTTCTGCCAGGATAGAATCCGGTGTTATGTTTAAGGATATAATTTTCGGTAATACCCATGACCATAAATATACACGTTATGCGCTGATTCAGAGTCCACATTATCAGAATATTCCACGAAGTATTCAAAATGTTTTTCTGAATACAAAGCTTGATGCAGATTTTGTAAAGGATACTATCATACAATCCATGACAGATGAAGATTTACCGATTGATTTACAGTCCTACAGACGACTTGTTACAGATTTTGAGCGAGAGTATGACGAGATAGACTGTTGGTTCCGACAATCACGTGATGGTAGTTATCCAGTTCGGCAGCAGGCATTGAAAATAGCTGAACAGGGGCGTACAATCGTTGCACTTGACCAGCAGCTGGCAGATATATGGTATATGCTCAATTATGCTGTGGCTTATAGTGAGGAACACATTCCTCTTTGGGAAGCTAAAGCTGTTGAAGTTGGGACTGAAATAGATAAAGAGCATAACCGTGAAAAAGAACTCACATCAGAATATGAAAAAGAAAAGGACTCTCTAAATCAAGATCTTGGTGCCAAGAAGGGTAAACTAAAGGATATAACACAAGCCAGAAAAGAATTTGAGGCTATAGGTATAGATGAAAAACTGATTCTCGCCAGCCGTGAATCTGCTATCAGACAGGAAGTTACTGAAAAACAAACCCTATTGGATGATTTATTGAAAACTCATGCATCTATAGAAGAAAAGTACAACATCGCAAGGGATAAATTGGAAAATTCACGTCAGACGTTCGAGAACATTCAGAAAGAGGCGTATTATCATAAGCAAGACGAACTTCAGATAAAGCGTAAGAATCTGGAAGAAGAACGTACCAAAAGCAGGAATCAGATTATGGATGCTTTCAATAGCTGGCGACATGATTCGGATGAACGTTTGCAAATTCTGCTGTTTGAACAAAACAGGGCTGATAATGCACTGAAGGAACTTCGTCAGTGGCATCCAATGGCTGATGAAATAAAGCAGGTGGATGGTGAACTGCAGCAATTGAATTTTACGGAGAAGGAGAATACAGTCCAGCAGGCAGCGGTAAAAAGTCAGATAGATCGGATTACTGCCGAGTATGGGATGAAAGAAACGGAAGTAAAACAGGAATCGCAGCGTGAGCAGGAACATCTTGAAACTGAGCGTACAATCCTTCGTGAACAGATTGCGAAGATTGATGATATATTGGCTCGTTTAGACGGTTCTCTGTATAGGTGGCTTTGTGAAAATTCGGAAGGCTGGGAGAACACTATAGGCAAAGTCGTTGACGAAGAAAGAATTCTATATGCTCAAGGACTTGAACCTCAGTTGGAAACAAAATCCAATGGACTGTTTGGTATAAGATTGAACTTGGAAAATATTGCTTCTGTACACCGTACGCCTGACGACTATAGATTGGAGAAGAACAGCCTGGAGGATCAGGTGAAGCAGATTAACCGTAGGCTCGAACAGTTACCAGTTGCCCTTCAGGAAGAAATTACTAAACTTGGTAAGAAATATGCCGCTCATTTAAATCCGCTTCGTCAGAAAATGACATCGTTGAAGGTTGAAGAAAGACAGATTCCTGTCAAACGTCAAAACCTACAAACCCGAAGGCATAAGTTTCAGATGGAGGAGCAAGAGTTGATTAATCAAGAAAAAGATATTCGCGAACGTTCCTTTAATGAAGTTGTATTGCAAGTGAATTCTGAGAAGGAAACTCGTAATAAGAATGACATAAAGATTAAAAAAGACCTTAAGGAACTTGATTCATCGTTTAATAAGGCAGCAAAAATTCTCGAAGATGAATTACGCTTTTTCAAAGAGAAACAAGAGGCTGAAGCGAAAGAGCGTGATCTGGAGTTTGCTGAACAGAAGAAACAACTTGACGAACAGCAGATAGCTGAACTTGCCGGCAGAGGTGTTGACACTAACTTGCTTGAGAAATATCGTTTAAGTTTAAATGGTTTAAAGGCTCTATTGATGAGAATCGAAGATGAACGTTCAATAGTTTTCAGATTTCGTGACATTGAGCAAAATCTTTTTGCCAAAGAATCGGAAATAAAAAAGACTGTTAAAACTATTGAACAGAGACTCGCCATGATACGTCAACGTTATGAAGATAAAAGAAAACGTATCGAGAAAAAATGTAAAGAAATGGAAGAACACCAGAAAAAGCTCCTTAATGAATTATCGCATAGGAGAGAGGGGTTGGAACTTTACCGTCAGATGGTGGATAACGAACATTTGATACCTGATGTTTTCCTCTCTGATGACAATACGAGGAAGACTGAGCAGGATTGTCAACAACTTTTGAGTCTATTTAGGGGTACTATAAATCAAAAGCATGAATCAATTGACAAACTTAAGTTATTGGTTCTCAATTTTAATCGTAACTTTAAACCTCAAAATGCTTTCCATTTCAATACGATGCCTGTAACAGATAATGATTATTTGCAGATTGCCATTGATTTACAGGACTTCATGGACAATAACAAAATTGAGGATTTCCGCAGACGCACAAGCGAACACTATAAGGATATTTTGGGACGTATATCGACTGAGATCGGGGTCTTGATGAAACGCAGATCAGATGTAGATGGGGTTATACAAGACATAAATCGTGATTTTATAGAAAAGAATTTTGCCGGTGTAATCAAGAGTATTGAGCTCAAGTCAGATGAATCATCTGACAAGCTTATGAAATTGCTTATATCCATTCATGATTATACTATAGAGAATGCTCTCTCAATCGGTGAATTGAATCTTTTCTCGGGTAATGATCGCGATGAGGTGAACCGTAAGGTCGTGGATTATCTGAAGAGTCTATCTCATCAGCTACATAATGAACCCAATCGTTCTACTGTATCGTTAGGTGATGCTTTCCGTTTACAGTTTCGGGTGAAAGAGAACGACAATGATACAGGCTGGACAGTGCGTATTAATAATGTAGGGTCGGATGGAACGGATATTCTTGTAAAAGCAATGGTCAATATCATGCTCATTAATGTTTTTAAGAAAAAGGCAGCCAAAAAAAATGGTGATTTCATTGTACACTGTATGATGGATGAGATAGGACGCTTGCACCCTAATAATATAAAAGGCATTCTTCAGTTTGCCAATACGCGCAATATATATATTATTAACAGTTCACCAACATCGTATAATGCTTACGATTATCGCTATACATATATGTTAAGTAAGCACGGGGTGAGGACGAGAGTAGAAAAATTATTAAAACGAATAAATTAGTCTATAATATGGCTATAAATACATCCATACAGGCATTGCTGGCCGGTGAGCAAGTTGCCGGTTCAAGGTTAAGCAGTAAGTTACTTAATGAACTGTTGGCAGAAGGTATGCTATTGGTGATATCACATGGTTCAAGAAAATCATATCTTGCCCGTGATACTGAGGCTCTTAAAAGATTTCTTATAGATAGGGATGAGAGTTATCGAATTCTTGAAGTGAATCTTCCTGATTCCCGTGCGTCAATGGCAACGGAAACAGGGAATTCCAAACTTGTTACTGTTCGTTCCTGTCCTGGGTTTCCTGTAAATAGTTACGAACCTATTGAATGCTTTCTTCGTGGGGAGTCATTTTGGGTAAATCCCCAGGAAGGAAGTTTTCTGTTTGTTTCTGACTGGGAGAAATTTACAATTCCTGAAGACGTTGTAATAATTGGTATTGAGAATATGGAAAACTTTAGGATGATTCGTAAACAAAGATTATTATTTGAAAAGTACCTCAAGGTACATGAGTTTTCAAACAGAGTACTCTTTGTATCCAGATATCCACAATCTTCTGATCTTAGAAGATGGTTGTGTTCTATTCCCAATTATTATCTCCATTTCGGAGACTTTGATTTGGCGGGAATCAATATATTTCTCTTTGAGTTTCATCAGTATCTAGGCAAGGAACGTTCTTCATATTTAATTCCTGATGATATTGAGTTCAGATTGCAGTCAGGTTCCAGAAATAGATATGATGAACAGTATAGCCATTTCAAAGATGTCAAGTCAGATGTGTTCGAGTTGCAGCAATTGATAGCTTTAATTCATCGTGAGCGAAAAGCATATGATCAGGAAGGTTACATATGTTGTAATTCGTGACATAGAAAATAAAAGACTCACCCTGAGCGCGCTGTTCTTATGAGAAGCGGGGTGAGTATGTTATTGCAAATTTAATTAAAAAACTTCATATATCAATGTTTTTCTTGAATCTATTGTGAGATTATATGGTCATAGGTCCATGTGCTATTACATTCTTTATAGAGAATGCAATATGTAGACGTAATCGATAATCAAAGAACTATATTCTAAATGGTAGAAAAGTATTTTTTAGACCATAATGGGTTGTTTTTTACCTGAATCTACTGTTCCTACGTTTATTCTTTTACATAAAATTAGAACCGTGGAAAATCTATATTTTTCCACGCCTGAAGTTCACCAGTTTTCTATCTATTTACAAATAGTATAAACAATACGTAAGTTTTTCGCCAAGTATGTCTACTAAATGTAAGAGAGTTTCACGTATATTGTTTTGCTTAATAAAGGGAAGAAAAATATGAACTATTGCCCATTTTCCCTTTATTTTAATAGACGTATATATGAATACAGCAATAAAGTAAAGGTAGAACAGAATATTAGATTATGATTGTTTCCTGTTTTGGAAACATTGTTGTATATTTGTTAGCGTATAAATATATATGGTATGAAAAATAGGTTAGAAAATATAGGTCTGATGATTCGTAATGAACGTATTCGTAAAGGACTTACCCAGGAAGAACTCGGTAAACGGGTAGGAGTCGGCAAAGCTCAGATTTCCAAGATAGAGAGTGGGAAAGGCCTTACGATAAAGACTGTTACAAAGGTGCTTGATGCCCTTAGTATATCTGCTTCTATTGTTTTAAAAAATGAGCAGGAAATTGATAAAAATGTGATTGCATATATTATTGCTGCCATTAGTGAATTTGCCGAAAGCCATCATCTTTCTGTTCGTGAGGCAAGTAATTATCTAATACGTTTTAAAGGTATTGATTTCCTTACGGAACATTATGATGCTGAGCATTTGCTTTCATTCGATGACAGTGTGCAGGATCTTACACAAGTTTGTCTAAATAATGGAGGAGGTATTCAATGAAACTATATCATGGCTCGAATATAATAATTGAGCAGATAGATCTTTCAAAATGCAAACCTTACAAGGATTTCGGACAGGGATTTTATCTGACAGAAATAGAGGAGCAGGCAGAACAAATGGCAAGACGTACGTCGGCTATTTATGGTGGAGAAACCGTTGTTACAGAGTTTGAATTTGACGAAATAGCATTAAAGACTCTTTCAGTCAAGACATTTGAAGAGCCAAGTGAAGAATGGGCTTTATTTGTTATGGCTAACCGTAGTAGGAAAAAAATACAGCCGACACATTCTTTTGACATCGTTATAGGTCCTGTTACCGATGATACTATAGCAACATTGTTTCGTAATTTTGATGACGGAATTATTGACTTGCAAATGCTCGTGAATGGTTTAAAATACAAAAAGGTTTCATCACAATATTTATTTCATTCGGCAGGAGCCGTTAAATACTTACACAGAATATGAATAAACAAATGCAATATCTGGTAGAAGGTATTACTAAAGATGTAATAGCTTATCTTATAGAAGATAACGGGTATGATTTGCCAACTGCTCTCAAAGAATTCTATAATTCAGAGACTTATGCAAAACTTTCAGATGAAGCAACCGGACTATATATTGAAAGTTCGGCTTATGTTTATGAAATATTGAAGAATGAATTAAACATGGGACGTTTATTATAAATTGCAATTTAAAATGAAATTTGAAAATTGGGAATTACAACTATTAGATGCTGGCTATGGTGATAGTATTTTTATATCGATAAAATTAGCTGTTCGTGAATATAATATTTTGATTGATGGTGGATTGAAGTCTACATATTTTAATGCAAAAAATAGGAGGAGTCCAAGTGGTCCTTTAAAATTATTACTTGATGATTTAAAAGATAAAGAACGATGTATTGATTTGCTAGTTGTCACTCATATTGACGATGACCATATAGGTGGTATATGTAAGTGGTTTGAAATGGATTTTCCTGAAAATAACTTTGTAAAGCAGGTATGGTTGAATAATGATATGTATATCAATAATAATAACGATTTGAACAATTCTGTCGATCAAGCAATATCTGTATTAAAGAAATTGCAAAAGAATCAGATTTACCATAGATATGACATTGTTGAGGGAATGACAATGTCAAATGATTTTTGTACAATACGTGTCATAGCTCCAAAGGTTGATTCTCGTAACATTGTGGCAAAAAAGCTAAAAGCATCTTTGGATAATACGACTAAAAATGCTAGTTTACCAAGTATTAATGAATTATTACAGCAAGATTGGATCATGAAACCAAATTCTGATGAAAATAAAGCTTCAATAGCATTTGAATTAGAGATTTGGGACGGAACTAAATTACTGCTACTTGGAGATGCTGAGTATGAAGATATAATGGATGGTCTGAATAGATTCTATAAGAATTGTAAAGAAAAATTAGAATATAACTATGTAAAGTTGTCTCATCATGGAAGTAGGAACAATTTTAATCCTTTATTCTTGGATAGAATATTAGCTAAAGCTTATATTGTTTCTACTAATGGATCCCAATATGGGCATCCTGACAAAGAAGTTTTAGCACAAATTATAAGTAAAAGTGATTCATCTATAATTTTTAATAATGAATCAGTTATGAAATCTATTTTTTGTGAGCAAGACTTTATTGATTATCCTAATTTACATAAGAGAATTTGCATTTTTTGAGAATTATGGATATAGATGTAATACGAAAATATCATTCGGTTAAGGTATGTGGAGGAAGTGGTGTTATAGTTAGAGCATTAGATAAATCTGTTCTTTACATTTTAACTAATTATCATGTAGTCGTTGGAGAAGATGGCAGGATAAAGAATTTACAATTTGAATTTGAAGCCAATAGTCCATTAAAAGCAGATAACATAAAACCTATAGACAAAATTCTTTGCGAGGATGATGATATTGCGATTATTAAAATAAATGCTCAAGGCTTAGATGAAATACATTTTTTACGTTTAGGAACTCAAAGTACTAAAGCTGATTCACATGTTGGATTTCCAGGTGCAAGAATTGAGAATGCAGTAGATAAAATTATGGTATTACATATTTGTCAACATGATGGAAGTGTTAATGATCATTTAGTAGAATATGAGTATAATCAACAAATTCGTAATGATGAAATTAAAGGAATGTCTGGAGGAGGTATCTTTGATAAAGAATTTCATCTTATAGGTATTCACAAACAGTCATCTAATATTGACGCAAAAGAATGTTTGGGAAAAGCCACCTATATTCCAATTTCACTTTATAAAGATTTTATAAAAAAAGAAGGCTGGTCACCAATACAGGAATTTAATTTGGATAGCTTTTCTATTTTTACTTGTATAGCTTTTAACATAGATGATGCTTATGCTAAAGATATCGCAGAATCGTTGTTGGATAGCTTGGACATTTATAAAGAACGACTTGAATCTTTGTCTCCGGAAAAAGTGATAGATATATTAAAAACAAGGGGTAGGATAAGAGATGATATCGTTGTTGAAGAATTGAAAGAGGAGCTGTGGGTTGATTTCACTGAATTTTTAATCGGTATAATGGTTATACTTAATATTGATGAAATGCAGGATGATTTTATACTTTCAGTCTATGATAAGTTCCATTTTATTTTTTGTCAAGATAATTTTGATTTCTATGAAGTACGAGAAAGGCTTGACCCTAATACATTGATTGGTATGCAAAAGAATGCTAAATTGTTTATTGGAGGATTAAATAATTCTGGAACTTTTAAAGGGTGCGTATTAGATAGTAAAATTCCCAATATTGCAAAAGCTGGAATTTATAATATACAAGATATAACTCGATCTAAGAGAGATTTATTAAAACGTATGACAATTATAAATGCTAAAATCTTTAAGAAGGGAGTAATGCATTGTATAGATTGTTGCGATGAAATAAACATTGATACTTATAAACAATTGTTGAAAGCCCGTATATTAAATAATAACGCTTAAATATGCAAGTAGAAAAATTTGATGTGTTTGGAGTTAATGCAAATATTTTTATTTGTGTTACTGATTGTATGAGTGAGGAAGATTTACGCATTAATTGGAGAAAAATACGTAATGAATTTGCTGAAACTTATCAATTGGATAATATTGATGATTTCGAGCGATGGAACTTCTATTTATTTTATGTTGTGAACGACAAAAGAGAGCTGAATCGTTCTTTAAAATATGAGATAGAGCATGATACGATATCTTCACGTAAAATTATCGTTAGTGCAAACGAATATAAGGAAAAGGATATTAAAAATTTAATTTCTTCATATATAAAATATGATATCAACATAGTAAAAGAGGTTACAAAACCTGTTGATTTTTGTTTAAATGAAGTTGCGATAAAAATAGTAGGTTATGAAGATTAAAAAAGTTAATATACAAGCATTTAGGCTGTTTGATAATGTGACTGTAGATCTTACAGCAACAAAGAACTCTAATAAAGCCGCAAATCTTGTGGCGATATATGCGCCAAATGGATTTGGAAAAACTTCATTTTTTGATGCTATGGAGTTTTGCATTACCAAATCTATACATCGGGTCAGAAGTAATTTTAAGGAAAATTTCACAGTAGATCAAAAACAAGGAGTTACAACATTTATACATAATAAAGAATTACCACAGAGACCAATAAAAATATCTATGTCTTTCGAAGATATGGAAGACATTAAGACGACTTGTTTCCCCGAAGAGGAATGTTCATTATTGTTATCAGAATCTAATATTGAGCATAAATATTTTAGAGATGCAATACTGTCACAAGATTGGCTTTCTGATTTTTTATCTACAAAAAGTGCAGTTGATAGGTTCAAAATTTTTATGGAAAATTTTGAGGAGACTAATCGACTGTTAGACTATTATAGGTCTTTAAGTAAAGCTTCAAGATCTATAGGCATAGAATTGAATAAGAAAAAAAGTGAACTTAAAAAATTGCAAGGCCGAATAGATAAATCATTAAGCATTGATATCCTAAAAACTATAAACACAGAGTCAGATAAAATGCATTTGCTTGGATTGGATATAGATTTGAAGAAAGATGATGAGCAATCATTTATGGCTGAAAAAATTAAGTGTGAAACGACTATCGGGAATTTATCTATAGAATATGAAAATACAAATCAGCTTGAGCTAATGTTAGAGAAATCTAAGAATGGAGAAGATGGATATTTAAATATTGGAGAATTAGAAAAATTTAAGCAAGAATATGATAAATGTAAAACAGAATTAGAGAAAGTTTCAAAAAGACTGAAAGAAATAAAAACATATAAGGAACTTAATTCAAAAATTGCTCAATATCAATTAAAAATCAATGATTTGAAAAAGCAAATAGAGTCTTACATGTTTTTGATTAATGGATATAATAATTATTGCAAATTACAAAATGAGAGAATTACAGTTCTTAATGATAAAAAAAATCTAATATTACAGCAGAAGAAAAAATTATCTGAGATTAACGAACTGAATTTGTCATTAGAACGATTGGTTAATGATATTGTAAGACTCAATGAACAAAAGAAGATAAATGAAACTGCTTTATTAAATCTTCATGAACAATATAAGAAAATAAATAAACTTCAAGATCTTTTAATGCATATTTCTGATAAGCTGTTTAATGATGAAAAAAATTAGAGAATAGGCGTAAGGAATTTAAAGTTAAAGTTGAGGAGTTAGATAAATTAGCAAATCTTCGCAACGAACTTAGCAAAAATAGAGCATATTTTATTGTAGGTGTTTTTGAAGATGAGACAAAACAACTTATTGAATTGTCAGAAATACTTAACAATAAAAAAACGGAATTAGAAGAGATAAAACGCCATATTTCTGATAAAATAGAATTTGAGGATGTTTTGCAAAAGTTACTATCTTCGTCTCAAAATGTTATGAAGCATTTGGAAGGAGGTATATGTCCCTTATGCGGTTTTGACTATAAAGATTATAAAGAGCTGTTGATACATGTAAATAATAATTCAATATTAAATGCTTCAATAAAAAAGGATGAAGAAATAAAACAAAAAATAGAATCAGAAATAATATATATTGAACAAAAACAAAAACATGTTATTTCTAGTTTAATTAAGAAAATAGATGAACGATTTGAAACTATAAATAATGAAAAAGAAGAAATTTTGAATGTTATAAAGTTACAGGAAGCGTCTTTAAATAAACTAAAAAAAGAGAAATTGGATAATGAAGAATATTTAAATAAAAATTTTTCTGCTTTATTAAATGTTTCAGAAAGTGAAAAACGCCAATTCTACAAAGAACTAGTTTATAAATATGCAATATCTCTTGAGCAATTAAACACAGAAAATAAAGATAAAAAGAATCGAAAATATAATTTAGAAAAAGAAATCGAAGTTATTTCTAGAGATATACTATCACTCTCTGAAAAACTACTCAAAATAGAAGAAGATGAGTTTTATCACAATTATTCAGTATCTATATCAGATAGAGAATTAACAAATGAAACATTAGATATATGGAATGCAGAACTTCAGAAAGTGTCATTAGAAAAAAAAGAATTAACGGAAATAATAATTAAAGCAAACAAAGAGCTGGATGCTTTCGCTGAAAAAAAAGTAAATAGTATAGAAGAGCTTATATGTAATCAAACTTATGATTCATTAACTTCCCAATATAATGCAATGAATGACCGTTATTTTAAGACCATTCATTTTCTTGTTACTAAGTGTAATATTAGGGAGCTAGAAAAAGAAGTAAACATTAATTCTATTATAGATGCTTATAATAAAGTTTCATATAATATAAGGAATAGTAAAAAAGAAATTGAATATAAGATTCGTTGTATTCAAGAGTTTTTAAAACTACTTGAAGTGGGAGAAAGATATATTAAAAATGAGAAGAGTAAAAAGGAGTACGATGTATTATTAAAGAATTTAGAAAATGTACAAACTAATAAAGGAATAGTTGATACTGAAAAAAATAGGCTACAAAAATATCTTGAAGATTTTGTATATGGATTTTTTCAACTTGACATTATAAATAAATTGTATAATACAATAGACCCTCATCCTGAATACAAAAAAATCGACTTCGAATGTGATTTTACATATAAAGACCCTAGATTGAATGTTTTAATGTATTCAGAGAATCAAAAAAAGGAAAGTATTGTCCCCAATTTATATTTTAGTACAGCACAGATAAATATCCTTGCATTTTGTATTTTCATGGCAAAAGCATTGTTTATAAAGACTGATACAGGCAAAAACTTAGATTGTATTTTCATTGATGATCCAATTCAAGCACTTGACGATATTAATATTCTGTCAATGATAGATCTTTTAAGAAATATTGCGTTTACTCTTGATAAACAAATTATTTTGACAACACATGATAAAGATTTCTTTGAATTACTGAAAATGAAAGTACCAGATAGATTATTTAATTCTAGATTTATAGAATTTAAAGAAAGAGGCGTATTGGAGTAAATTCTTAAAAATATATAGATGGTTATGTGATTTGATTTCTTAAGTGGTATTATGAACAGTGTCAAGTACATTTTCAGGATTGTTTTTGAGAGTAGATGTGATTTCTTAATGAACATATAGAGTATTTTGTGTAAATGGAAAATACGGGGCTCAAAGTGGGTTCCGTATTTTATTTTCTCATTTGCGAAATGAAGAAGATTATGAAGGAAGATACTGGATATTGTCTCAAAAAGTGTGTCTAAATTAGGATAATAAACAAGTCTGCAGATTTTTTAGATATTATGAAGATTATTGATTCCAATGGATATTTCGGAAATATGAAATTCAGAATCTAATTTTTTTGTATTAAACCAACCTATATTTTCTTCAGCAAAAGAAAATCAGCCTGCGCTTCATATTCAGTTAATTCGCATTGATGCCAACCTGTAGAAATACTAAGATTAATATTTTAATAGAATGTTTTTGATATATACATTGGAATATCATTTGTAGTTATTTTCGCTCCTAACATTTCAATGTATATAGCTGTTTATCAATGTTATAGTGTTTGAATATATTCGGAAACAAGTAACAAAAAATATTATTCAGACATTAAATATCTGCTATTTCAATAGATTTTATAGATAAAAGTATTAAAATTATATCAAGGGACAAAATTTTGTCCCCCGAATCCACATTGGGGGACAAACGGGGGACAAAAATGTTGAAAAAATAG
>ERZ773168.1936-NODE-1936-length-16599-cov-4.505803_pt1 | contig 16599 bp, 15 predicted proteins | sample MGYA00511261_ERZ773168 | MGnify/ENA primary metagenome ERZ773168 (study PRJEB29015, sample SAMEA2737855) | human gut metagenome | biome: human gut; feature: human-associated habitat; material: faeces | place: China | collected 2012 ... | reverse complement strand
GTTTAATTCAATACTGAATTAAACTCTTAAATCATTTCTTATTCTTCTATTTTTTTCAAAGAATTCTTTTCCAAGACCACATAAAGGACAAACCCAGTCATCTGGTAAATCTTCAAATTTTACTGCTTCTACATTATATCATCAGAAATGATAATATCTTTCATTTTTATCACAATCATTTCTATGTAACAAATCTCACACAAAAAGCTTAATTTATCTATATTTATTCAACTTCTTTTGACCAAAGTCCATGTTTATTACAAAAAGAATAAATTTTACTTCCTTTAACATATGGAAATATTACACTGGCTTCTTCACCTGGCAATAAAAATTTCTTTATAATTTTATTATTTGCTAACATTGCAATCCATTCTATAAAATGGTCTTCCTCCATAACATGGTTAACCTTTACAATTATATGATTATCTATTGCTTCATAGTTTGGTACATGTTTTTCAAAAGATGCATCTACACTATTTGGAGCTAATTCTATCATTTCTTCACCGCAACATTTAATACTACAATTATCACTAGTACAATCTTTTATGACTTCAACTAAAGATTGACATTTAGAACATCTTTTTATTACTAATTCTTTTTTCATAAATTCCCTCCATATTAATTTATATTTCTCATAAGAATAGTTTTCCTATATTTTAATAATTTTCAGCTTTAATTTCGAAATATGCTTTTGGATGGCTACATACAGGGCAAACTTCTGGAGCTTTTGTTCCAACAACAATATGTCCACAATTTCTACATTTCCATATTTTAACTTCTCCTGCTTCAAACACTTTTCCATCTTTTACATTTTTCAACAATTTTAGATATCTTTCTTCATGCTCTTTCTCGATTTTGGCAACTTCTTCAAAAAGGAAAGCGATTTTATCAAAGCCTTCTTCTCTTGCTTCCTTTGCAAAACCTGCATACATGTCGGTCCATTCATAATGTTCACCGGCTGCAGCGTCTTTCAGGTTAGCCATAGTATCGGGCAGGCTGGCATGCGGAATACCGCCGCTCATTAAAATTTTGAACCAGATCTTAGCATGCTCTTTCTCGTTACCTGCAGTTTCTTCAAAAATAGAAGCGATCTGATTATAGCCTTCTTTTTTAGCGATACCAGCATAATAAGTGTATTTATTTCTCGCTTCAGACTCACCTGCGAACGCGGTATGCAAATTAGCTTCTGTTTTACTTCCTTTAAATTCCATTGGAAACTCCTCCTTTAAAACAATAATTTTTTTATATACAACCCGTTGCGGGCGTACGTTCTTAGTTCTTCTCCTTGGCTTCCAGCTTTTGACATTCAGGACAGACGCCGTTAAACACGATGTCATGGTCTTCCATTTTAAAACCGGTGACTTCGCCTACTTTTTCGTCCAGCCCTTCTATATAGTCCATATCCTCAACATTCATAAACATACCGCAATGAGTACATTTTATGTGATAATGCCTGGTCAGGATATGGTCAAAACGATCAGCGCCGCTTGGTACGGAAACCTTGCCCAACAGGCCGCTTTCTACCAGCGAATTAAGATTTCTGTACACAGTGCCTTTGCTTATATCAGGATATTCCATAGTAATACGGTCATACACTTCTTCGGCAGTGGGGTGATCTGCTAAAAATCTTACGGCAGCTATAACTAACTGCCTTTGGATAGTGTTTCTCTTAGTCATATATACCTCTCCTATCGAAACTTATTCTTAATTAGAATTATACACCCAATTAAATCATTGTCAAGCATTTTCACTGTTTTTTCACCTGCACAAACAGCATTTTTACCAGTCCGGACAGTAACTGTTTTTGAAAATTGCGAAATCAATATCGATAAGTTTTTTTCATAAAATAGTACTTAAACAAATCAGATAATTCATAAAGGAATCAGCTTCATTGACAACCGGGAAGCAGGCGACGTATAATTTAGGCAGCAGTTAACCGCTCCAACACAAGCAGCTTCAATAATAAAACATCTATCGAGGTCCATATGCAAACACTAACATTAGACAAACTTGCCATTGGTCAAAAAGCAACTATCACTACTGTCGGCGGTGAAGGAATCCTGCGCCGCCGTTTTTTAGATATGGGACTGACCCCCAAAACCAAAGTCATGGTACGTAAAAAAGCCCCCTTAGGCGACCCGATCGAAATTTTTCTGCGTGGCTATGAGCTCACTCTAAGGCTGGATGACGCCAATAAGATCACCGTTGCACCGGAGGAACCATGAGCCTTACCTTCGCCCTCGTCGGCAACCAAAACTGCGGCAAAAGCACACTTTTCAACTATCTGACCGGCAGCAATCAGCACGTCGGCAACTTTCCCGGCGTCACAGTTCAAAAAAAAGAAGGGCGGCTCTTAACTAATAAAGATGTCACCGTCATTGATCTGCCGGGCATTTATTCGCTGTCGCCCTATACCTCGGAAGAAATCGTGACCCGTGACCTGCTTTTACGCAGCAAACCTGATATCATTATCAACGTTATCGACGCTACCAATATTGAACGCAGTCTCTATCTTTCCCTGCAGCTCATCGAACTCAACACCCCGATGATCATGGCCCTGAATATGATGGATGAACTTACGGCCAGCGGCGGTTCTATTGATATCAAAAAAATAGAAGACCGCCTTACCGTACCGGTCGTCCCAATCACAGCCAATTCAGGTGCCGGCGTTGACGAACTGCTTTCACGCGCCCTGAAAACCGCTCATGATAAAAAAATGCCTGAACGACTCGACTTTTGTTCAGGCGTCACTCATATGGCTATTCATTCTATCGCCCACCTGATCGAAGCCAAAGTCCGCAGCAAAGGACTGCCGTTGCGATTTTCGGCAACAAAACTCATTGAAGGCGATGAACCACTGGTAAAAGAGCTTGAACTGACAGCCAACGAGCTGGATATTATTGACCATGTCACCAAAGACTTGGAAATAGCTTTAGATACAGATAAAGAAGCGGCGCTGGCCGATATGCGCTACACTTATATTGAAGAATTATGTTCCTACGCCGTACATAAACCACAGGAAACAATTGCTCAGATGAGGTCAGTCAAAATCGACCATTATCTGACCCATAAATATTTTGCAATACCTATTTTCCTGCTGACTATCTTCACCATTTTTTGGCTCACCTTCGATGTTATCGGCGCCGCATTAAGCGACTGGCTCGAAATCGGCATCAGTTCCGTTACTGAAGCCGCCGATCTGGGTCTTACTGCAATCGGCCTCAGTGCTCCTATCCATTCCCTCATTATTGACGGTATTTTTACAGGTGTAGGGAGCGTCCTTTCCTTCCTGCCAACTATTGTTACACTTTTTTTCTTTCTATCCATGCTTGAAGACAGTGGTTATATGGCCCGGATTGCCTTTGTTATGGACAAACTGCTGAGAAAAATTGGCCTATCCGGTTCTTCATTCGTTCCTATGCTGATAGGATTCGGCTGCAGCGTCCCGGCCATTATGGCCACACGTACCCTTGCCAGCGAACGTGACCGCAAAATGACCATGATTCTCACACCATTTATGTCCTGCAGTGCTAAACTGCCGATCTACGGTGTTTTTATATCAGCCTTTTTTGCCGATAACAAAGCCGCGGTTATGATGTTCCTGTATTTATTGGGAATCTTCATTGCAATCGCTTCAGGACTGCTTTTAAAAACCTTTGTTTATAACGGTCAGCCCGTTCCTTTTGTTATGGAGCTGCCCGCCTATCGTCTGCCAACAGCCCGCAATATCATGCTGCATATGTGGAGCAAGGCCAAAGACTTCTTATACAAAGCCTTTACTGTTATCTTCGTTGCCAGCATCGTCATCTGGCTGCTGCAAAGCTTTGACACCAGATTCTATATGGTAGACAATCCCGAAAACAGTATGCTGGCCGGTATAGGCAGTTTTATTGCACCATTCTTTGCTCCGCTTGGATTCGGCGACTGGCGTGCTGCAACGGCACTTGTTACCGGTCTAACAGCCAAAGAAGTTGTCATCAGTACTCTATCTGTCCTGATGGGAGGAGACGGCGATATACCCGGTACAGCGCTGCAAAGTATCTTTACACCGCTGACTGCTCTAAGCTTCCTAACTTTTTCTCTGCTTTATCCCCCCTGCATAGCAGCTCTCGCCGCAATCAGACGCGAAATGAATTCTACGACGGAGACATTTTATATCATGTCCTACCAGATAATCACCTCCTGGATCGTCGCTTTCATTGTCTATAATCTTGGTAAAATACTTGGATTTAAATAAAAAACATCCGGCTTCTTAAAAGGAGCTGGATGTTTTTATTATCTAACACTTACTCTGTTTAAAACAACTATAGCTGCAATAATATTTGTGCTTACGTCCTGCATAAACGGCATATTCCTAATAAATACAACTAAAGGAACCGTTTCATTACTGAATTTTTCTCTGAAAACTTCCGCATCGTTTCTCAGTTACGTTTTTATAAACAAAGCCCGGGCCGTTATTAAATAACAGCCCTGGCTCGGGGAATATTTCCAAACAGAACAGAGGGTTGCAATGTTCTGCCGAAAAGCAGATATTATTTTAACAAATTGTTAGAAAGTCCAGCGTGCACCAACATTCCAGCTCCAATCTTTTTTGAAATCGCCGCCGGCACTGCGTTCAAAGTCCAGATAAACATGATTATTCGTGCCTGTCTGGATAGCCGCTCCAATACCATACTCAAACCATGTATCTTTAAAACTGCGGTCTATCTTTATCCGGCTGCCGCTGTTATCAGCCATCGCAGCGTGGTAACCGCCGCCGAATTCATGCAGCAGATTGGCTTTTAAATAAATATTCGTTTTCTCATCGATATCCTTGCCCAAGTTAAAACCTATGCGCCCTAAAGCACTGCGAATTCCGCCCTGGCGTACTGCTATGCCATTACTGGTAGTATAGTTATCACCGCCTAAATAACCAATGGTCAGCTGCCCCTGTGGTTCTATATACCAACCTTTATCATCAATCATTTTCTTACGGCCATATTCACTGCTCAACGAAATACCGACATTGTGCATATCACCGCGTATTTTTTTACCGTTTTCATCAAACATTTTAAAATTGGTATCAATATGGTGGAACCTTAATACTACATCCAGATAATGTCCTTTATTACCCATTTCAGTAACATAAAAATTCATAGCCCGACTGTGATTATCACCACTGCCGCGGGAGTAACTGGCATCACCATCAGCATAGCTAATAGATACACCGCCGTACCGCGTATAATTTTGCTTTTCCTTCATTACTTCATCGTAGCCTAATTCATAATGAGTATATTTATTTTTGAAGCCAAAATTACCGCTGCGCCCTATTTTTGCGCCCTTGACCCTGAGCCAAACACCTTTTTCATCCACGCCATTATGACGTAAGTCTCCCAACCTTTTCATCAACTGATCATGATCAAGCCATGTATAATAAGCTAAGGATCCGGCTGATACCGCACCATCTACACCCGGTGTCGGCTTTTCTTCAGGATCAACGGTCGTCACAGCTTTTAAATACCAGTCAGTAGTATAATTAGAGTCATACGTATTATCTTTTTTATCCAGCTCGTAACGCTGATAGTACAGTGTACCTTCTCCATCAACTGCAGTAAATATCCCGTTATTGTTTTTTACGCTTGCCAGTACCGTATTTTCAGCCTCTGTACCTGTATAAAGACCGGTGATTTCATTTAAGGCGATCGCATGCGTACCATCAAAAGTATCGGTCACATAAATACGATCGCTGTTATTGACATTGGTCGTTCCATCAATATCCAAAACAAAATAACCGCCATTACCACTGAGATTTTCAGTAGTGAGACTGCTGAACACACCTCCGTCTTTCGTCATATCCACTACTGATTTATTGTTAGTAAAATTTGTCAGTGAAGACGATCCTGTCATACGCCACATGCTGTCGGTCATATCAAGGTCTATAATGCCGGAATTTTCTGTTTCCGACTTACCTGTGAACAGCGAGTTCGCCGCCATAAACAGTTCTATACTGCCGCTGTTATCAGCAAGCATATTACCAAGAACAGTAAATCTGCTGTCAGCGGTAATCCCTTCTATTTTCCCACTCTTATCAGCATAAACAGCATAACTGTCCGGATCTGCTGCACTGATATCAGCTCCGCCGTTAAATTTGATACTGCCGTCGGCAGAGTCGGCATAGGCAGCATGAGAACCTGTTCCCTGTGCACTGAGCCGTAATCCGTCTCCTGTTTCAATAACACCACGGGAGGCATAAATACCATGTGAGCCACTGCCTTTAGTAGTTACGCTAATATCATCACCTAAAGAAATCTCCGCATCCAGCATATCGGTATAAACACCATGTGACTGATTCCCTTGAGTATAAACGGTAGAATCACTACCAACCTTCACTTGGGCTGCTTTTTCTTCACTGCCTTTAGATGATGCGGCAGCATATACTTCGATGCCGTGTGCCTTATCACCAGATGTTGTAAGGTAGTTGCGTCCATTCAATGTTGTCGTACTTGCACCATCCACTTTAACTGCCGACGCCGCGGCACCAGCAGTAAAAATATTAACATGCGATTCAGCATTTACAACAGCTTTATTATTATAAATACCATGGGCATTATCTTTAGCTGTAGTAATAACAGCCAGTGCCTCTGTGCCGTCACTGTAATGATTAAGATTAACCTGTCCGCTAAGCGCATGAATTGCCGTTGCGTCCTGCCCTGTAGTATCTATAAACAGGTTACCGTGGAAATTTGTAGTGCCGGCTTTATTATAAACGCCATGCGCTCCTATATCACTACCGCTTCCTCGTCCCCATTTTCCGCTGTCACCGGCAGTAGTTATTTTAGTACTACCAAAAAATTCTGTAGTACCGCCTGCCAGTTCAGTTACTACTGCAGCGCTGCCAGCTCCGGTTGTATTGATCTGAGTGTTACCGGTAAGCTTAACATGTGCGCCGGTAGTTGGAGTAACGCCATAGGGGGTAGCGCCGTTCCAAATGCCGAATGCTGGCACATAACGATCTATATATGCCACATCACCGATTAAATTGATAACCGTATTACCATTGAATTCAACCGTACCATTGATAGCACGTAATCCAGAACCACCGGCACCGACCATATTTATATTTGTATCGCCGTTGATAACAGTGCTGCCATGATCGTGACGAATAGCATAGGCTTCTGTCGCAGAAGCCGAATCCGAGAAATTTGTATTACCATTAATAGTTATCTGAGAATTTGTAGCTGAAGCTCCTGTCCAAATGCCGTAGCCGCGATTATAGCCATTGTTTTCAAAATTGATATTATCCGCATTTATAACAACGTTCTGATTATTGTTGGCAACATAGATCCCAGCTACTTCATCATATTTAGTACTTTGCCCGCCAGCAGCATCCAAAGCCATGGTAACGTTATAACCTGCTTTGTCTATTAGGAGGCTGGCACCATCGTTATGCAGTCTGACTGCATTGGTATGTGCATAAGAATTATCATTATAAGTGCGAATTTCTACATGTCCGTCACCGTCAATAATAATAGCTTCATCGGTACGTATACTTAAAGCACTGCCATGGGCACCAGTCTGATTATCGGCATCATTGATAACTTTAACTGTACCTGTGATACGGCTGCCGCCAGTAATATTGACATATTCTGTATTCGTTTCCAGACCTGACGGCATATCCCCATTGATGACTTTTTCACTGGCAACAGCCGCTACTGCAGTACTAGCAATGCCTATACTGCAAAAGAAACCGGCAGCCAGCAATGAATACATTACTTTTTTCTGCAATAAATCTTGTTTTTTGTTGTTAAACTGTGTTTTTTTCATAACCCTCTCACCTTTCTTGAAATAAAAGTTGCAACATATAAAAAAATTTCCCCAAATTTTTTGCTGCCATTGTAAATTTTTCAGTTATTTACTGTAACAAACTTTGTTTTTTATTCTTGATATTTTAAATTATTCTCTTTTTTGTAATTTATTAACCTTTATATTTAATATTATGTTTATAAGTTATTTTTGATATAATATCACATTCGTCCCCCCCCGCAAGACATTTTTACTTTTGCTGTATATTTTAGTTTGAGAAGTCTTGCAAAAACTACTTTTACTAAAAAAAGCTGCCGATTTCACCGGCAGCTTGGATAAACGATATCATTTAAAATATAAAAAAGCGCAATGTTATAAACATTGCGCTTTTAGCTTATTCTCAATCATGTAGGTATGGTGCTTCATAATCCGAAGGTAACCAGAAAAGCCTGATCGGCAAATTTGATGCACCAGGCGGTGACCAAGTGAAGCGACCTTCACTATTTGGTTCAAGCCTGGCTATGCAAAATCCTTCTTCTCCTAAACGGCCAAAGGCTGGGCTCTCTGGAATATTAATGATTTTCCTTTGGCCGCCCTGCTCTAAAACCCCTACGCCAGCGAACATCCCACCCCAGGGATTGAGCCAAAGTTCATAGGGTTTATCGCCTTTTAATTTATAATCAATATTATAAATTACCCCGTAATTACCATAATTTTCAGCAGGCAGGCCGGTAGTTGCATCAGTACCGCGCAGATATTCACCGGTCTGGCTGTCTGCCAAAAGCAGAGCATAACCGACGCCAGTTTCAGTATCAATAGAATGCTGAAGTTTATAGTTTAGATCAGCTTTGACAAAAGTGCCACGCAGCGGATGCTCATCAATCGGCAGCTGTTTGGCCAAAGCAGAAAAAAGTTCAATATCTGTTTTCGGATCGCACATCAACACTGTTACTTCAACCGGTCGGTCACTAAAAAAGTCGATAGTACCGGTCAACAATTGATCGGTGGGCAACAACATTCCTTCGCCACTTAAAAGCTCCAGCGTTTTACCAAAGCCAAGCGTACTGTTTTTTGATTTTTGTTCCTCGAAATAATATTCCTGAGATTTTTTGCCAACCGCCTGGTAGTCATGACTGGGACCGTCTATACCACTGCGTGTCACTGCAAAATTTACAGGTCGCAGCCCGTTATTTTTAACAATGATCGCAAGCTTCTTCAATTTACTTGTACCATTGACATGATGAAAAAACAACCGACCTTCACCTTGCAGTGTGTCACGATATAAAATACCAGTCTCATAAACCATTTCCGGACTGTCAGAAAACAGTAACTTCGGGCCCTCAGCTTTCACCTTAGCCCGCAGTTCCTGATAATCAGGAACGCCCTGTTCAGGCCAGACAGCCTGAGTAAAACCTGTCACAGGAACATTTACAAGAAAGCCGCACATACATGCGGCTAAAAGATTTCCTAAAAATTTTTTCATAAGTATAAATTTCCCCAGCAGTTATCACAAACTGTTTTTATAGTCTTGCAAAAATTTTTCCAGGCCCTTGTCTGTAAGCGGATGCAGCAACATTTGTTCCAGCACATTGGTAGGAATTGTTGCAATCTGCGCACCTGCCAGCATAACCTGATTTACATGGTCAAGATTGCGGATACTGGCCGCAATGATTTCTGTCTTCAAGCCATACTGCTTAAATATTTTCACCATATTGGCAACAAGCTGCACGCCGTCTTCACCAATATCATCTAATCGGCCAATAAAAGGACTGACATAAGAGGCTCCGGCATTGGCAGCCAGGATTGCCTGCGACAAGCTGAAAACCAGTGTGACATTAGTTTTGATACCTTCGGCACTAAGTATTCTTACTGCTTTTAAGCCTTCGGCAATACATGGTATCTTAACAACAATATTATCGGCTATCTGGGCAAGCTGACGCGCTTCACGCACCATACCAGCACATTCGGTGCTGATTACTTCAGCACTGACAGGACCCGTTACCAATTTGCAGATTTCAGGAATTACTTCAGCCTGTGTACGACCGCTCTTAGCAATCAAGCTGGGATTAGTAGTAACACCATAAACGATACCCAACTCCGCCATACCGACAATTTCGTCGACATCAGCGGTATCCATAAAAATTTTCATCAATGAACCCTCTTTCCCATTGAAACTGTACTATTTAAGGTAATACAATTACCTTGGTAGCATTGGTCTGACCTGGCAGGCTCATGGTCATGATACTGTACCATGCCATGATACGGTCACCTTCTTTGATATTCTGATAATCTTCATAAACATCTTTGCTGACCGTTACGATGATATCGCGGTTTGAATTAAGCAAACGCACAGATTCTCCGTTTTCACTTGGAGTAACTTTTTCAACATGCATATACTTACCTTGTTTTTCATTGTTTTTCCCAAAAACAATAGCAAATCCTTCCGCTTGAGGCGGATAGCTGCGGGTCATTTTACTGGAATAATAAGCTGTTACTTTACGGCCTTTTTTCAGGGCGCGATCACCTTTCAGATCTCCGTCTTTACCATCGATAAGCAATGTCTTATCCGTTACGATAACTGTGGCTACAGGATAATTGCCATCGCCTTTTACTGTCACTTTATCACCGTCAACAGCAATTATTTCACCGGTAGTGGCCATCACGTCACGTACCGGACTAGGATAAATTTTTTCCGGCTCTGTCGCACTGACGATCCCTAATCCCAGTGTAAATAAGCAAACTAAAGTTAAAATAAATGTGCGTTGTAATTTCATGATCACAACTCCTCTCATAGGTTCGTACTTTTTATATTATAGCAAACCTTTGTGACAAATGCGTGTTATTTTAATAACTTAATCACGATAAAAATCTTACCTATATTAAAAGAGCCCGCTATGCGAGCCCTTTCTTATTTGTTAGTATAGGCAATAGCAAGCTCCGTAAGCATGGCCACCGCTTTATAAAGGCACTTTTCATCAAAATCAAAGCAGCTGTTATGATGTCCGGCTGCAATTTCAGTACCATACATCAGGTAAGCTGCACGTCCGCCGTTCTGCTGTACTCTTTCCATAAAATAAGAACAATCTTCACTGCCACCTAAATCCATATAATCAACGACTTGACCATACTGTCCACAAGCTTCAGCAAGCGCCTTGATTTCGGCTCCCAATTCATGGTCAGCCACACAGGCTGGCGCACCTCCCGCTTCACTTACAGTTACGTCGACATTATACATATCGGCAGAAGCTTTGATCATACGACGGGCTTCAGTTACCATAAATTCGTTAATTTCTGTATTGGCACCGCGAGTTTCCATCTTTATAAGCCCGACATCAGGAAGAACATTACGTCCGGTTCCAGCCTGCAAGACACCTACATTAATCCTGGATGCCCCCTGCCCATGACGGGAAATAGAGTGCAGCGCAATACATGATGCAGCAGCTGCTAAAAGGGCATTCCGTCCTCTTTCAGGCGCTGCACCAGCATGGCTTGATTCACCTTTGAAACTGGCATCCAGCTTTGTAGTTGCCAGAAAACCTCCTGTCAGGCAGACCAGAGAATCAGATTTTGTGGCTTTGAAGCCGATATGCCCGCCGAACATATAATCGACATCATCGACAATACCTTTGGCTACCATAGCGCGAGCACCACGTACACCTTCTTCAGCAGGCTGAAAAATAAGTTTAATCGTACCTGCCATTTCTTCCTTATATTCCGATATCAGTTTGGCCAAACCCAATCCAATAGTAACATGGCCGTCATGTCCACAAGCATGCATTTCTTTTGCATGTAATGACTGAAAGCCGCTTTCTAAAGGCCGGTGATCAGCAGTATCACACTCTTCGACATCATTACAGTCCATGTCGAAACGAAAAGCTACTATTTTACCAGGTCGGGAAAATTTCATCACACCCACGACACCGGTTTTACCACCCCGCATCTTTTCAACTAAGTCTGCATCGGCACCTTCACTGACAGCACGTACCATAGCCTGTTCCAGCACTTCTGTTACGGGCAGCCCCATCATTTCCTCTTCAACCAAGGCGTCATCGCCCATATAAACTTCATACCCCAGAGCCTGTAGCTCCTTAATTACTATTGAAGCCGTTCTGAATTCCGTCCAGCCAGTTTCCGGATGACGGTGTAGATCACGACGGCGTTCGACTAATTCGGTCTGCAGCGCTTCTGCTTCCTGCCAGATTTTTTGCATACTTTCATGTCCCCTCTTTCAAAAATCTAAAAAAGTACCAGTTGATCGCTGTCAATAGGCATCAAAGCATCGGCCGGTGTTTGTTTTCTGTTTTTATCTGTTACCCATTTGCCGCAACCAGGGCAGCTCATACTAGCTGTCCGGACAGCCCAGGCCAGATGTTTGCCGCACTTAGGGCAAATAAATTCGACCTGCATTATTTCGCTTGCTTTGCGCTTTTCCATGGCTATTGCTTCGCACCTTTCATTTGTACTCTTTGGTTTATTATACTATACTGCGCCGAACTTTGCAGGCATTTTTATCAGTAACATACATAGACAAATACTGAAAAATGGGCTATTCTATAAATAAGATGATTGTAGAAATAAAAAAGCGAGGTAATATCATGGCTGGGTTAGCAAAAGAATTTGAACAGCTTGGTTGCTGGGAATCGGCAACAGAGGAAGAAAATATTGTTATTTATGGAATGGATTTCGAAGACGAAAAAGTTTTTATTGTCTTTACGGATGATATGGGAAAAACCCCTGTCGATGCAAAAGCTTCTCTTGTTGCCGCCTGCTATAGCGAAGATGATTGTTTTTACTGGGGCAAAGAACTGGAAAACTTCGCTGCCTGGCAACATATGTGCAACGAATACAAACCCGGCTCGTCTGCATTGCTGCATGCTTTGGAAGTCTATGAATTACCTAAAAATAAAACTAAATAAATAAAAGCCTGCTGCTTTAAGCGGCAGGCTTTTATTTATTTAGTTAGTTAAGTTTAAAAGTCACTTCAACACTGGCGTCAATTTTTAAAGTTCCCGGCATCAGTTGTGTAGGAGCTGCCACATCGGCCGCTAAAGAACGTTTATAATTCGTTCCAGCCGCAACCATGGTCTCACCGTTATAATCACTGATATCTGCACTAAGCATTTCACCAAGATTACGGCCGCCGGCATTAGCTACGATAGCAGCCTTAGCACGGGCGTTATCAACAGCAGCCGCTAAAAGCTGACGCTGCACATTGCTTTCTTCACTTAAAGCAAAGCTTACCTGATTAACATTCGTCACGCCTTCCTGGACTGTTTTATCAATAATATCACCAAGTTTTTTCAAATCGTCAACCTTGATCCGTAAAGTAGTATTCAAAGCATAGCCTTTTTGCTTATTTTTACCGTTGACGTTTTCATAGTCAGGATACAAATTATAGCTTGAGCTTTGGATATTGTTTTCACTGATCGCCATCCCTAACAAAGCCCGACGTACTTTCTGACTTGCTTCTGCCGCCTGAGTGCGCACAGACTCAGCCGTATCGCCCTTAACACTGATTCCAAGTGTTAGATAAGCCATATCAGGTGCTACTTCCTGCTTAGCAATACCTCTGACAGATATCGTATTATCTTCGGCTGCCATAGCGTCCCCCTGCATTGAGAATAAACTTACGGCAACAACTGCTGCAGCTGCCAGTGTTTTTATTTTTTTCATAGTAAAACCTCCCAATTCATTATGCCTTCATTATAGCATTGAATATGTGGCAAAACTATGTTTTTCAGTATTCTTCACCTAGATGTTACTTTTCCATCACAAAATCGTCACTGCTATTGCCAATTTACAAAAAAAATTTTACAATTATATAAGCATTTAAACTTAGAAAAGAGGTCATCATCATGGAACGCAAAGTCATCCAAGTAGAGGAACGCCCGCCGCTTCTGCTCAACATTCCACTCAGTATTCAACATCTGTTTGCAATGTTTGGCGCAACTGTCCTCGTCCCATTTCTCTTCAACGTAAATCCTACTACCTGCCTGTTTATGAACGGTATTGGTACATTACTCTATCTGTTTCTCACTAAGGGTAAAATACCTTCTTATCTTGGTTCCAGTTTCGCTTTTATTTCCCCTGTAATGGTTATTTTAAGTACTTCCAGTTATTCTGACGCTCAATCTGGTTTTATCGTTTTCGGTCTTATCTTTATTTTATTCTCACTTATCATCAAATATACTGGTACAGGCTGGATAGACATCATTTTCCCACCAGCCTGCATGGGTGCTATCATCGCTGTTATCGGACTGGAGCTTGCTCCTACCGCAGCAGGTATGGCAGGTCTTACCGGTGACGTAATAGATTTCAGAAATATTGCCGTTTCCATGTTTACCTTAGCCGTAACAATTATCGGTTCTGTTGCTTTTAAAGGCTTTATGGCTATTATTTGGTGTTATCTGCGGTTACATCTTTTCATTCTTCATGGGCCTGGTAGACTTAGCTCCTGTAGCAGCAGCTCCATGGTTCCAAATGCCGCACTTTTATCAGCCAACCTTTAATCTCAATGCTATCCTGATTATTGCTCCGGCGGCCTTAGTAGTACTGGCCGAACATATCGGTCATTTAGTAGTTACAGGCAATGTAGTAGAACGTAATCTGATCAAAGATCCCGGTCTCGCACGCTCCCTTTTTGCTGATGGCTGTTCCAACGTTCTGTCCGGCTTCTTCGGTGCTACACCCAATACTACTTACGGTGAAAATATCGGCGTTATGGCTATAACCAAAGTTTATAGCGTGTGGGTCATCGGTGGTGCTGCAGTAATGGCAATTTGTCTTTCCTTTGTCGGTAAACTATCCGAACTTATTCGCAGCATCCCAGTACCAGTCATGGGCGGTGTCTGCATTCTGCTGTTCGGCGTTATTGCCGCATCCGGTATCAGGGTTCTTGTTGAAAGCAAGGTCGATTACAGTAAGTCTGCTAATCTCGTAATGTCCTCTGTAATTATGATAGTTGGTCTCAGCGGAGCCAAGCTTACCTTTGGAACGATCAGCGTTCAGGGTATGGTGCTTGCCACACTGGTTGCGATTTTAATGAGCTTGACTTTTAAATTACTTGATTCCTTAGGTTTAATGCGCAATGATTAATAAAAAAATCCTTACCTTTTTAGGTAAGGATTTTTTTATCGTTGCCTTCCACACATAGTATCAACGGACTTCCATATCTACTTTTTTTACAGCTTTAACAGCAGTGGTATCTCCATGCACTGTTTTATGCTGTGATTCTGAAGCATATTTTTTAATAAGCACACTGACCAATCCAGATTCTGCCAAAGCTCCAGGACCGTCTATACAGCCGTTAACGCAAGCCATACCTTCAAAATACTGACATGGTAATTTACCTGATGCCAGTTTTTTCATATCGTCTAAACAAGCCTCAAGTCCACTGGCATAATGAGCTTGGACCTGAGTTTCCTCTAACTCTTCCAAGGTATGGTTCAATGCACCCTGGACTCCTTTCAGCAATGGGAAACTAATCCCAAACCCAGAAGCTTGGTTTATATAGCTTTCTGAAGCAAGCGTTGCCGGATCTATTTCAGCACCCGCCATCATACAAGCAAGTTCTTCAAACGTCAGCACATAATCAATAGCATCACTAAACTTCCTTGCTTCACCTTTCTTAGCTATGCATGGACCGATAAAAACTGTAACAGCTTCAGGATATTCAGATTTTACATAGCGTCCGCAAGCAACCATTGGTGAAACAGTAGTAGATACTTTATCCGCCTCATTTGGCAAATGTTTTTGTATCAGTGCAACAAAAGCCGGACAACAGGAATTAGTCATATATTTTTGGCGTGCCGGAACTTTTTCCATAAATTCTTTCGTTTCGTGTAAAGCCGTCATATCAGCTCCGACTGCAACTTCTTCAATCGCGGCGAATCCCATCTTTTTTAATGCTGCCACAATTTGCGGCGGAGTCACTTTAAAACCCATCTGACCAATAAACGAAGGTGCCAGTAAAGCATGTACTCGCTGCCCTGCTCTAATAGCCTGAATGATCTGCACAATATTACTGCGTTCATCAATGGCGCCAAACGGACAAGCACTGCGACAGGAACCGCACTCCACACATTTAGAAGTATCAATCTTTGCTTTTCTGTCTGCACCCGCATGGATAGCATTAAGAGCACAGGATCTCTCACACGGCCGACTGATCTCAATAATAGCTCCATAAGGACAAACTTTTTTACACATACCACATTCAATGCATTTTGTTTTATCTATATATGCTCGATTTTGATGGATAGTGATAGCCTTCTTAGGACATTTATTCATGCATTTATGGGCTACACAGTGCCGGCAAGCGTCAGTGACCAAAAATTTATCAATTGGACATTGGTCACAAGCTTCCGGCAAGACATCAATAATAGGCAGCGCTTTATTAACAGGCTCTGTTAACGCAATTTTTGATGCCTCGACAATATTCAATCCAACCGTAAGCCCCAGTGCCATATTGATGCGATTTTTCAGTACAGCCCGTTCCTTATGCACACAGCAACGAACACGAGGACTGTCTTCTGTTACAACGCTATAAAGTATATCATAAATATGCTCTGGTAAAGTCCCTTGCCAGGTAAAGCGTGCTAAACCGGTTAATACTGCCCGGCGAAATTTCGTGACTTCAGTCAGTTCCATATGGTATACCTCCAGTGTAAAGTTTTATACATTATTATTGTAACGTTTTTTATCTTAAACAGCAAATAAAAGTACTTAGAAAATTACAATGGAGCCTATAGAAAACTTCTATACATAAAAAAATAACCATACCGTATGGTATGGTTATTTTTTAACCGGCAGCTTTCTATC
>ERZ773168.1917-NODE-1917-length-16711-cov-4.893372_pt1 | contig 16711 bp, 14 predicted proteins | sample MGYA00511261_ERZ773168 | MGnify/ENA primary metagenome ERZ773168 (study PRJEB29015, sample SAMEA2737855) | human gut metagenome | biome: human gut; feature: human-associated habitat; material: faeces | place: China | collected 2012 ... | reverse complement strand
AAAAAGTAAAATTGGCTTTGGCTAACGGTCTGACTCCGATTTTCTGTATCGGTGAAGTGTTGGAAGAACGCGAAGCTAACAAGCAGAACGAAGTGGTAGCTGCACAAATGGAATCTGTATTCTCTCTGTCGGCTGAAGACTTCTCTAAGATTGTATTGGCTTACGAACCGGTTTGGGCTATTGGTACAGGTAAAACTGCTTCTCCTGAACAAGCACAGGAAATCCATGCCTTCATCCGTTCTATCGTAGCTGACAAGTATGGCAAAGAAATCGCAGACAATACTTCTATCCTTTACGGTGGTAGCTGCAAACCTTCTAACGCTAAAGAACTGTTCGCTAACCCGGACGTTGATGGTGGTTTGATTGGTGGTGCTGCTCTGAAAGTATCTGATTTCAAAGGTATCATTGATGCTTTTAACGCATAATTAAAACTTCTTTCAGGCACGGATTTCACGGATTACACGATATCGTTTAGTCCAAGAGATTTCAAAAACTGTATAATCCGCGTAATCCGTGCCTAAATATTATTTATAGAATGAGAAAACTAGCTTTACTTACTTTGTTGTTGGTATTGGCAGTTGTCGGTGTACAGGCACAGGGCATTGTCAAAAGTCTGGAACGTAACGTTCCGGGACAAGGAAAGGTGACTATTCATCAAGATCCCCGTATTGAGGCTCTGATAGGGATGGAACGTCCTGCAACAGGTGAACAGAAAGTAATAAAGACTTCCGGATTCAGAATACAGGCGTATGCCGGTAATAATACTCGTCAGGCTAAGAATGATGCTTATCATGTAGCATCACGCGTTAAAGAGTATTTCCCTGAATTGACAGTATATACTTCGTTCAATCCACCTCGTTGGCTTTGTCGTGTAGGTGATTTCCGGAGCATTGAAGAGGCGGACGCAATGATGCGTCGGTTGAAGTCTACCGGTGTGTTCAAAGAGGTTTCTATTGTAAGAGACCAGATCAATATTCCTTTATAATTGTATCATGTTAGAAAAAGAAGAAATTATTTCTCCGAATCTGGAGGAGTTGAAGAGTCATTATCGTAGTATTATAACTTTGTTGGGTGAAGATGCCGAACGGGAAGGGTTGCTGAAAACTCCGGAACGGGTGGCTAAAGCAATGTTAAGCTTGACGAAAGGGTATCACATGGATCCTCATGAAGTGCTTCGCTCTGCTAAATTCCAGGAAGAATACAGTCAGATGGTGATTGTGAAAGATATCGATTTCTTCTCCCTTTGCGAACATCACATGTTGCCGTTCTACGGGAAGGCACACGTGGCTTATATTCCTAACGGCTATATCACCGGGTTGAGCAAGATAGCCCGTGTAGTCGATATATTCTCTCATCGCCTGCAAGTGCAGGAACGCATGACACTGCAAATCAAAGAGTGTATTCAGGAAACACTGAATCCACTTGGGGTAATGGTGGTAGTGGAAGCCAAACACATGTGTATGCAGATGCGTGGTGTAGAAAAACAAAATTCTATTACTACTACTTCGGATTTTACCGGGGCTTTCAATCAGGCAAAAACTCGTGAAGAGTTTATGAATCTGATTCAACACGGGACTTTGTAGAGAAAACCTGGTAAGAAATGCTATTTGGTTTCGGTACCGGGGAAGGCAGGCTTCGGCACCGATGAAGAGGGTGTGCGGCACCGATGAAGACATCTCTCGGCACCGATGAGGAATCATCGCAGAACAACCCTGTCACCCAATCGTTTTGCCATGATGCTTTGTACGGTCTTCAACTCATTAAAGCGTTTCATAAGCGAGTCACATTTTTCATTATCATGGGCAAGAGCAGGATCTTGCAGGGCATAAAGCATGTGCTTCAATTCCTCCGTTACGATTGCATATTTGAAGTTAATCATTAACATCGGAACCATTTCATAGAGACGCTCTTCATCTGTTACGATCTTTTGGGATTTGGAGTGGTATTTACTAAGCTGATACCGCACATTAATCAAATCCACACTCAATTTACTGATTACCGGATCAGGATGTGCCAGGAAATAACGTTCAGCAATGAAATTGGAATCATGCATGTGTGCAGCAGCTTCCGATAACATTTGGCGGTGCAACGGATTATGAAAAGCTAACTCATCTTCTTTCAAATCATTAATCACATATTCTATAACGGTTACCGGAATCTCGTTTCCTTCTTCATCAGTCAGGTTACACATGATTTTTTCTCCATAACGAACTACCGCTTGTAATATCAGCCGTTCGAATTTGTAGAATTCTTGTCCTTCCTTTCCTTCCTGGGGGATAAAAGATGCATAGTTGTCTTCCTGCAGAGCGGGAGGAACCTCTGTATATCCGTTATCTATTTCAGGAGGCAACGGAATATCTCCGTTGGGCATCGGAGCATTTTCAGACGGTGTCCCTTGAGACATTGTAGCTGTTCTTTCAGCCATCCGGCGTTCCCGTTCCGTCTGTTCAGCTCGTTTCTCTGCTTGAGTTTCCCGTCTTTTGGCAACTTCCGATACCAACAGCTTATCTTCTACATGAAGTAGCTGTGCACATTCTTTGATATAGACATCTCTGACAATCGCTTCCGGGATAACAGAAATACTTTGCACCAAGTTACCAATCAGTTCCGCACGCTTGATGGGATCTTTTCCTGCATCCTCCAGCAGCAAGTTTGTTTTGAAGCGGATAAAGTCCGTTTCATGTTCAGAGATGAAAGCCTGGAATTCCGTTGAGTTATGTTTGCGGGCAAAAGAGTCCGGGTCGTCCCCATCGGGAAGAAGACAGACTTTGATATTCATACCTTCCTCCAATAACATGTCAATTCCCCGGATAGAGGCCTTGATACCCGCTGCGTCACCATCGTAAAGCACAGTCATATTGTTGGTGAACCGGTGAATCATACGGATTTGTCCCGGTGTAAGGGCTGTTCCCGAAGAAGCAACCACATTCTCTATACCGGATTGATGCATGGAGATTACATCCGTGTAACCTTCAACCAAAAAACAACGGTCTTGTTTTACAATAGCCTGTTTGGCAAAATATATACCGTATAATTCGTTACTTTTATGATAGATTTCCGATTCGGGTGAATTGACGTATTTTACTTTAACCCCTTTCGTTGCACTGGCAAGTACACGTCCGCCAAAAGCCACCACTTTACCGGAAAGCGTATGGACAGGGAAAATTACACGTCCCCAAAAACGATCTCGCAATCGGTGGTCGTCCGTTTCGTAGCAAAGTCCGGTTTTTACCAGATACTCTTTTTTATATCCTTTTTGGATTGCCTCTTTGGCGAATGCATCGTGACTTTCAGTACAGTAGCCTAGTTGGAATTTCTCAATAATGTCATCGCGAAAACCACGGTTGCGGAAATAAGCCATACCGATGCTACGCCCGTCTATATGATTTTTTAGTATGTTTTGGAAATAATCGCGCGCAAAGTTATTGACGATAAACAGACTTTCACGTTCGCTTTGCACAAACTTCTCTTCATCGCTTAATTCCCGCTCCTTGATTTCAATATTGTATTTCTTGGCAAGGTACTTCAGCGCTTCCGGATATGACATCTGCTCGTGCTCCATAATGAAATGCACTGCGTTTCCACCTTTTCCACAAGCAAAACATTTGCATAATCCCTTGGCGGGAGAGACATAAAAAGAAGGGGTTTTATCACTATGGAACGGACACAAACCGACGTAATTGACACCACGTTTGCGCAGGGTGACAAAATCTGAAACGACATCCATAATTTGTGCCGCGTCCAATATTCGGTCTATGGTAACTTGATCTATCATTCTTTCTCCTGTGAATCCGTTTTTGCGGATACAAAGGTACACATAAAAAAATCCCCTGCAAACAAAAAAGTATGCAGAGGATCGTAAAATCTTGCCTATATAAGGGATGGTTCTGTAACCGGAGAGGCACACGGAAGATTATTATTTCCCCTGATCCCTCTCTATATAATGGATTATTTAATCTTCTCCCGAATCTTAGTCAGATACTTTTTCATTCCTTCCGCATCTTTGTTCTCGATAATTTCGAGAAGATTCTTCAACTCCGTGCGGATATTGGCTACCTGTCCCGGAGTGCGTGGGTTGAATAGAATTTCCTGAAGCAGGTAGTCGTCTTCGCTTAATAGGCCTTTGGCAATTGCCATGTGCTTTTTGAACGTAGTTCCCGGAGCTTCCTGATGTTTCATTACGGCAGCAAATACAAAAGTCGATACGAACGGAATAGAAAGCGAGTAAGCTACTGTTTCGTCGTGTTCGTCGAACGTATATTCGAAGATGTTCAAACGCAATGTCTGATAGAGATCTTTGAAGAATATTTTTCCCAGGTGGTCTCCTTCACTGATGATGATGGCATTTTCGCTGCTTAGATTACTAAGACTAGCAAAAGTAGGGCCAAACATCGGGTGGCTGGAGACATAACGGAAACCGCTTTCTTCATAAAACTTCTTCAGTCCTGTTTTTACAGAGGCAATGTCACTAATGATACAGTCTTTCGGTAACACAGGCAATACTTTATGAAAGGCATCCAGCGTGTACTTCACTGTAACGGCATTAATAACCAGTTCCGGTTCAAAGTCCTTAATCTCCTCCAATGTGGTGAAACGATACGTGTTATAGACAAAACGCAACTGGTGCGGGTTGACGTCGAACACGGCCGTCTCATGTTGAAAGCTTAATATATCAGTAAAGAAAGAGCCCATTTTGCCGGCTCCAAGGATTAATATTCTCATAATGTTTATTTAAAAATCCTTTCCCTAACCCTCTTTCAAGGAGAATAGACTGAAAGTTACTCTTGTCAATATGAACAGGAGGTTACTTTCTTTCCTCTCTTTGGAAGAGGGTTAGTGGAGAGGCTGCTTTTTATTTATTAATAATTTCCATCTGTTGACGAACCGATTCTTCGTGGATGGCTTCGAAAATTTTCTTCATAAACTCGCTGTCCATACCACACTGTTCGCCCTGCGCGCCACGTTTTTCCAAGATTTCATTGTAACGTCCGGCTTGAAGAACGGTGATTCCATGCTCTTTTTTGTAAGTACCGATTTCGCGGGCTACGCGCATTCTTTTTGATAGTTCCTGAATGATATTGTCGTCACATTCGTCAATTTGTTTACGGAGTTGTGCCAGACTTTCGGTAGATTGCGTTTCAGTACGGATCACCAACAGATTGAGGATATAGTCGAGTACGTCCGGAGTAACTTGTTGGGAAGCATCGCTCCAAGCGCAGTCCGGGTTACAGTGGCTTTCTACGATCAGACCGTCGAAGTTCAAGTCCATCGCTTGTTGGCAAAGCGGAGCTACTAATTCACGTTTTCCACCGATATGACTCGGATCACAGAAAATCGGAAGATTAGGGATACGGCGGCGCAGTTCGATAGGAATATGCCATTGGGGAAGATTACGGTAGATCTTTTTGTCATAGCTGCTGAAACCACGATGGATAGCACCCAGGCGTTTCAAACCAGCGTTGTTGATACGTTCCAGTGCTCCGATCCATAATTCGAGATCCGGGTTCACCGGGTTCTTAACCAATACGGGGATATCAACACCTTTCAGCGCATCAGCGATTTCCTGTACGGCGAAGGGATTGGCAGTGGTACGCGCACCTACCCAAAGAATATCGATTCCCGCTTTCAGACATTCGTAAACATGTTTGGCTGTTGCTACTTCCGTAGAAACATACATTCCTGTTTCTTTCTTTACCTCTTTCAACCAGGCAAGACCTTCTACGCCGATACCTTCGAAACCTCCCGGTTTGGTACGTGGTTTCCAGATGCCGGCACGGTATATTTTCTGTCCTTTTGCAGCCAGTTGTTTGGCTGTATCCATTACTTGTTCTTCAGTTTCTGCGCTACAAGGGCCGGCAATGACAATCGGTCTTTTAGCTTCAATGCCCGGTAATAAAATTGATTCGAGTTCCATATTCTTATTGTTTTTATTTTATTCTTGTTCTTACTCTTTCGGGCAGGCGTTTTCTGGTCTGCCGCTGATTTACTTTTATCGGTCTTTTCTTTTTAAGAAAGCTTCTTGATTCTTTCCAATGCTTCCGCCAGTTTGGCATCCTTGCAACAAAGGGAAATACGGATAAACCTTGCTCCGTTACTGCCAAAGATGAATCCCGGCGTGATAAATACCCTTGCCTGGTGCAATACTTTTTCGGTCAGTTCTTCTACATCCTTGCACGAAGCGGGAATCTTTCCCCAAAGGAACATACCCACCTGGTTTTCGTCGTAGGTACACCCCAGTGTTTTCATGATTTCGCCGGCCAGATGGCGACGGCCGCGATAGTTGTGGTTGTTACCTTCGTACCAGTCCGCTTCGGCTTCCAGAGCTGTGGCGGCTGCTAGTTGCATGGCACGGAACATACCGCTGTCGATATTGCTTTTTACTTTCAGTATCCATTGGACGAATTGGGCGTTGGAAGCCAGCATCGCCATACGCCAACCCGGCATATTATGAGCCTTACTCATGGAGTTCATCTCGATACAGATCTCTTTGGCTCCCGGTATGCTTAAGATACTTAGCGGATGCTCGTTCAAGATGAAGCTATAGGGGTTATCATTACATATAATAATACCGTGCTTCCGGCCGAAGGCCACTAGCTTCTCGTATAGCTCTACGCTAGCGTTCGCCCCTGTGGGCATATTCGGGTAATTGGTCCACATCAGCTTTACGTTGGAGAGATCCATTTTCTCCAGTTCCTCGAAATCCGGTTGCCATCCCAATTCCTCTTTCAACTCGTAAGGGATCAAACGAGCCTCTACTAGCTTGCTGACGGAACTATATGTCGGATATCCCGGGTTCGGAACCAGTACGCCATCCCCCGGATTCAAGAATGCCAGCGAGATATGCAAGATACCTTCTTTGGAGCCGATGAGCGGTTGGATCTCTGTTTTCGGGTCCAAGTCTACGTCGTACCACGTCTTGTACCAGTCGGCGAATCCCTTACGCAGTTCCGGTATGCCCACGTATGGCTGATAACCGTGCTCGTTCGCTTTGCGGGCATGTTCACACAACGTCTCGATGGTCTGTTCCGAAGGTGGAAGGTCGGGGCTGCCTACGCCAAGGTTAATGACGTTCTTGCCTACGGCGTTCATCTCGGCTACTTCTTTCAGTTTCTTGGAGAAGTAGTATTCCTGTACGCTACCTACACGGTTAGCGGGTGTAATGTTACACACTTTGTCTTCCTTCTGCATATTCGCCTAATATTTTTAAGTCTTTTGTTAACGGTCTGATAGCGTCCAATGCTTGTTTGTAACGGGTGAAATCCGTGAAAGTAAGGTCGATGTAGAACAAGTATTCCCATTCACGCCCGATAATAGGCAAGGACTGTATTTTAGAGAGATTCATGTCGTAAAAAGAGAGAACGGAGAGGACTTTGGAAAGGCTGCCGGAAGTGTGGGGAAGAGCGAATACGAGAGAGGATTTGTTTTTATCGGTTCCTCGAAGCATCTCATCCGCCGTCCAACGGTCCGCTATAGCGAGGAAGCGGGTGAAATTCCGTTTGTTAGTCTCGATCCCCTCGGCAAGGACTTCCATCTTGTAGATCTGGGCAGCCAGTTTCCCGCATATCGCCGCATGTCCTTTCAGTTGGTTCTCCGAGATCCACCGGGCACTCATGGCGGTATCTTCTTTCTCTACCACCTTGGCGTTGGGCAGAGTATCGAGGAAATCGGTACATTGCATCAACGCTATCGGATGGGAGTTGACCTCTGTTACCTCGTGTATCGAGGTTCCCGGAAGCGCTACTAAGGAATGGGAGATACGTAGCTTATACTCGCCGGTAACACTCAGCCCGCTCTCACGGATCAGCTCATGGTTTTGAAGGAGGCTTCCCGCTATCGTATTCTCGATGGCCATCATGCCTAGTACGGACGGGTCTTTCTTGATCGTCGTGATAACATCCCGAAACGTATTGCAAGGGATGATTTCTATTTCTTCACCTTCATGATAATTACGGGCGGCGATGTCGTGATACGAACCGGCTATTCCCTGTATTGCTACTTTCTTTTTCATCTTGTTTCTCTATTTTTACTCTAAACTGTTACAAACAAAAAAGTCCCACCGAAACCGGCAGGACTTTATATTTTATTGATATTTATATTCAATCATCAACGCTTTACATACAAACTCCTGCCTTTACTCTGCTAAAGTAAAAGTAATAAAAGTAATATGTAAAGCTAAATCGATTCATTGTCTGTTTGTTTTTAAATACGCAGCAAAAGTAACGCTTTTTTGGAAACTACAAGCAAAAAGTGATATTTTTTTTCTGTTACATTTAAATTTTATCTTAACTGTTTCTGAACTTCTGTGGAGATACGCCTACGTACCGTTTAAAGTACTTACCGAAAAAGGATACATTCGGGAAGTTCAAGGAGTAAGATATCTCTTGGATAGTCAAGTCCGTAGCCATCAATTGCGATTTTGCGTCCATGATTATCATATCGGCTATGATATCGGATACGGAACGTCCGGTCTTTTGCTTGATGATCATGCAGAGGTGCTGGGGAGAAATACTTAGTTGGCTGGCATAAAAAGCCGTTTGTCGCTTTGAGGTATAATTCTTCATCACCAGTTGGATGAATTTCTTGTGGATCTCGTCGCTACGGGTCGTTATCTTGTTAGGCCATGATTTCCCTTGATACAAATCGCTGATCCCATGGATCATGGTAAGCAGGATATGTTTCACCATCTCCCTGTTTATGGATTTCTCTTTCGCTTGTACCCGCTCTAGCAAATGGAAATAATCGTTAATGAAGTCCGCCCGGTCCTCACTCAGTGATATGATCGGATTCTCGTAGATAGTAGGTAAGGCGCTCATCGTAGACTTTATCATGTTCACGCAGTCCATGAACTCGGATGAGAATCCTATAAAGGAAAGGCGGAAACTCTCTTTCTGCTCACAGAACTGAATAATGCTTCCCGGCATCAAGGTGATGAAATCATTCGGTTTCAAGGTGTACTCTGTCAAGTTGATGGATGCCCTTAAATTTCCTTCAACGCATAAAGCGAAAATACCTGCTTTTAACCGGCAAGTCTGCTTGTAAAAGTTTAAGATTGCCTCGGTAATGTCGTTTCCTACGACATAATCCCGGGGCAAATCTAATTGTGGTAAGTTTGCGTTCATCCGTTATTTTATTAATGATCGAACACAAAAGTAGTAAAAGTGCTGTTGATTCACTTCTTAATTTAAAAATAGACCAATTAATCCTTGAATCAGACTTATTCCGCTTGTGCTTCCTTATTCCGTTTATGCAAGCTTTTTAGTTCGAAGGATAACATGACACGGAATATACCTATTATTAATAAGGCGTAAGCGATCATGTAAACCAACGTGAAGGCCCCTAGGGCGGGTTGCCAGATAACACCGATGGAGCAAAGGATAGCCAAGATACCGAAGACCATGTACCAACCCCAGTTCCGTGTACCGTATCGTTTCAGGTCCATCGAGTAACCGGTTGCCGAGAAGCCTCTGAACATAAGCCAGAATGCCAAGACAAACGGAAGCACCTCCATGCTAAGTCCCGGGCTTGCCATCAAGAATATACCTAAGATCAAATCGATAATACCTCCGGCCAAATACCATCCCCAACTGCTGATACCCTTTTTGTTCGCCAAGGCGAAAGCGATCTCGAACAAGCCGCTTACGAACATAGAGACGCTGAATAAGATACTAAGCGCTACGTAGCTCGCCAATGGTGCGAACATTAAATAAATAGCGACGATGATGTAAAGCAGTCCGACCAATAGTGATAACCACCAATTCTTGACCGCATAATCCATTTTATCAATAAATGTTTTCATATTGGATAATATTTGTATTGTAATTACCCAATTAACAAAGGGAAGGAAGAAAAAGTTCTGGGTATTTGTGGCTAGGATATCCTTAAAAACTTTGTCCTTTGGAAATTAATTCTTTTCTTTGACGTTTCAAATCAATATAGGTATATAAGTACGAGGATTATGATGAAAAATTTGATAGCGATAACTTGTTTTGTCGTGGCGTTGGTGTCTTGTAATAAGGTGGAACATAAGCTGGAAGGGAAATGGCAATTGAAAACCGTAGAGGCGAATGGGGTGGTCCAGACGGTGGATACGGTTTGGTATAACTTCCAGACCTCTTTGTTCGAGTACCAATTATATGACCCGGCAAAGGACGTATATCGTACGAATTTCGGTTATAAGACGTTGGAGGGAGATACGAGACTGGATCTGGAGTTGGTCAACTATGGAGGTACGCCTTTGGAACAATTCATGCGTTATACGGATTGGACCTCACCTAAACAAACTTTCACGATCGAGCAGTCATCTGTGACGAATCTGGTAATGAGCTGCGAAGGAAGAACGTATACGTTTAAGAAATTCTAAGATATCATGTGCTGTTTGATCTCAGTCCCTTATAAGGAGTACTCCAGTACTCCCTAAGAAGTACTGCGATACTCTTTGCGAAGTACTGGAGTACTTCTTACGAAGTACTCTCCGCGGTGTTAGATCATGCGATCAAATCCGCTTCTATAGCTTGTGCCACCTTGATTAAATCGGCGGGGGCTATCTGTATCTGCAAGCCTCGTTGTCCGGCGCTTACATAGATCTTATCGAAGCCGGATGCCGTAGGATGGATATATGTAGGGAAATGCTTTTTCATGCCGATAGGCGAGCATCCTCCCCGGATATAACCGGTGAGCGGCAACAACTCTTTCACGGGGATCATCTCACATTTCTTGTTCCCGGATACCTTGGCCGCCTTTTTCAAGTCCACCTCGTCCGCTCCGGGGATCACGCATACGAAATAACCGCTCTTATCGCCATGTAAGATCAAGGTCTTGAATACTTGGGCGATATCTTCCCCTAGCTGCTCCGCTACATGCGTAGCGCTCAGGTCATTCTCATCTACTTCATAAGGCACGAGCTGGTAGGCGATCTTAGCCTTGTCCAGTAGGCGTGCCACGTTTGTCTTATTAATCTTCTCTTTCATCGTTTAGATCCCTTTCATGGATAATTGAACACGTTTTCTGGATAGGTCTACGCTTAGAACCTTCACCTTGACATGCTGATGGATGGAGACCACTTGGGTAGGATCGCTTACGAAACGATCCGCCAGCTCGGAGATATGAACAAGCCCGTTTTCCTTGATTCCTACATCGACGAAACAACCGAAGTTGGTGATGTTGGTCACGATACCGGGCAATACTTGCCCTTCTTTCAAATCCTCGATCGTTTTCACCGTAGGATCGAACGCGAATACTTGGATCGTTTGGCGGGGATCACGGCCCGGTTTATCCAGTTCCTCCATGATATCAAGCAAGGTAGGCATCCCGACCTTATCCGTAAGGTAGTCCGTTAGTTTTAGTTTCTTTTTAAGCGCTTTGTCGGTGATCAGGTCAGATACCGAGCATTTTAGGTCCTTGGCCATCCGTTCGACGATCGGGTAGCTCTCGGGGTGTACGGCCGAGTTGTCCAACGGGTTCTTTCCGTCGGGTATCCGTAGGAATCCGGCGCTTTGCTCGAAAGCCTTCTCTCCCATACGGGGGACTTTCATCAGTTCTTTCCGGGAAGTGAAGGGTCCGTGCTCCGCCCGGTAATTCACGATGTTTTGCGCTAGCGTGGGGCCTAATCCCGAGATGTAAGTCAGCAAATGCTTGCTCGCCGTATTCACGTTTACACCTACTAAATTCACGCAACTCTCCACGGTTTGATCCAGGCTCTTTTTCAAGGCGTTTTGCTCTACGTCATGCTGGTATTGGCCGACACCGATACTCTTCGGGTCGATCTTGACCAACTCGGCCAAAGGGTCCATCAGCCGGCGACCGATGCTGACAGCTCCGCGTACCGTGACGTCGTATTCGGGAAACTCCTCCCTAGCGATCTTGGACGCGGAGTAGATAGAGGCTCCGTTCTCGCTGACTACGAACACTTGTACCTTGCGGTCGTATCGTATATTCGTGATGAACTGCTCAGTCTCACGACTGGCGGTACCATTACCGATGGCAATGGCATCTATGGCGTAAGTGGCTACTAACTGGGCGACCTTAGCGGCGGCTTTGCCCTTCTCGTTCTGGGGCGGATGCGGGAAGATCGCCTCGTTATGCAGTAAATTCCCCTGCGCATCCAGACAGACCAACTTACATCCGGTACGGTATCCGGGGTCTACGCCTAATACCCGTTTTTGTCCCAAGGGAGGAGCGAGCAGCAATTGCCGGAGGTTCTCGGCAAATACCCGGATCGCCTCCTCATCGGCTTTCGCCTTGCTCTGGTTGGAGAACTCCGTCTCGATAGAGGGTTTCAGCAGGCGTTTGAAAGAATCGTCGACAGCTGTAGCCACTTGCTCGGAAACCTCTCCACGACCTTTTACGAAACGCCGGTTCAAGCGATCCAGACAAGATTCCGCGTCGGGAGAGATACTTACACGAAGGATACCTTCCGCCTCTCCCCGTCGGAGAGCCAATAAGCGATGGGAACTGGCCCGGTTCAAAGGCTCGCTGAAATCAAAGTAATCCCGGTATTTGGCGCCTTCCTCTTCTTTCCCCTTGATCACTTTGGATGTGATCATGGCGGTATGAGCGAAAGAGTTACGTACGGTATTACGTGCCGATTCGTTCTCGTTGATCCATTCGGCGATAATGTCCCGTGCCCCTTGCAAGGCTTCTTCGGCGTTTTTCACTTCCCCCTTGATAAAACTCTTGATGCGTGCGGATAGGTTATTCTCGTTTTGCATCATAACGATCTTAGCCAAGGGTTCCAGTCCTTTCCGGCGTGCGATTTCCGCCTTGGTGACCCGTTTCGGTTTGTAAGGGAGATATAAATCCTCGATCTCGGTGCTATCCCAAGACTCCTCGATGCGTTTCCGGAGTTCGGGAGTAAGTTTCTCTTGCTCTTCTATCGTGGCGAGGATCGTTTCCTTTCGTTTGCTCAGTTCCGTCAGTTTATCCAGTTGATCTTTGATGGCACCGATTTGCACCTCGTCTAATCCTCCGGTCACCTCTTTCCGGTAACGACTTATAAAAGGTATGGTAGCGCCTTCGTTCAAGAGCCCGATTGTCCGTTCCACTTGTCCTTCCGGAATTTGTAGAAAACGGGCTATAAGCGTGTGAAATACGTTTGTCATATCTAGTTTTCTTAGAATTGGAGTACAAATATACGGTTTTGCTTATATTTTCGGTCGGGATACTCACTTCTTGGGCTTATTATTTGTATCTTTCATTAATTTTCAAGAATTTTACGGCCGGAATATTCAAGCCTTTGATTAAAAAAATCAACATGGAAGTTAATACTACGGAGAACAAAACTTTGGAACAGGATTATAGGGATTTAGCAGGATTGTTATCTAATATCGTGGACTCGTTGCCCATCTACTTTTTCGTGAAGGATACGGGTGATAATTTCAGGTACGTGTACTCCAGCCCTTTGATGAACCAACTTTACGGACGATATCATAATGATGTGGTCGGGAAAACAGATTTTGACCTATTTCTAGATCCGGTCGTCGCCCAATCTTTCAGGGATATGGACGAGGAGGTGGTGAAAACGGGTAAGATGCAGCGTTTCGTGGAGCAAATGATCGATCCGAAAGGTATCTTGCGTACTATGGATACGATGAAACTGCTAGCGTCCCGTGAGGATAAGCCTCCTTATTTAGTAGGGATTTCATGGGATATTACAAAGCAAAGGCAGGTCGAGGAGGAGTTGCATAGTTATAATAAGCGCTTGGCGCTCGCTTGTCAAGCGGGTAAGATCTACCCGTGGCTTTGGGATCTGGTAAACGGTACGGCGGAGCTTTCCTTGGAAGAAAACGGCCAGATCAAGCATGTGCAGATCACCCACGCTAGTTTTACGGAGAAGATCCATCCGGATTACCGGAAGGTCTATGAGAATATTACAACCGCTTTCATGCGGGGCGAGATCGATTCCATGCGATTCAGTTTCCCTTGTCGTTATTTCTCGGATGAGTATGTATGGCTGGAGAAGATCGGTGAGGTCTATGAGGCCGATCCGGACGGCAAACCGATCCGCTCGATCGGAATCCTTCGGGATATGACCGTCGATAAACGGCACGAGGCGGATGTGCAGGCCAAGCGTTTGGCGGAAGAGAGCGACCGGATGAAGTCCGCTTTTATCGCTAACATGAGCCATGAGATACGTACCCCTTTAAATGCCATCGTCGGCTTTTCTACCTTATTGGCGGAGAGTGACGATGAGGAGGAAAAAAAGGAATATCTGAGGATCATAGAGAGTAGCAATGAGTTTTTGTTGCAGTTGATCGGTGATATTTTGGATATCTCTAAGATCGAGTCCGGAAAGATGGAGTTTATTTATACGACCCTGCGTTTGAGTGAGATATTCGCTCCCCAGCAGCAAGCTTTCGCCTTGAGAGTGGCCCCGGATGTAAAGGTTATCTTTGAGTCGGACGGTAATGACTATTGTATTGTGTCGGAGAAGACCCGTTTGACTCAGGTTTTGACCAATTTCCTTTCCAACGCCGTGAAGTTCACCAGCTCGGGTTCTATACGGTTTGGTTATCGTTTGACCGATGATGGTATCTATGTCTACGTAACGGATACGGGTATGGGAATCAGTAAGGAGTCTCAAGCGAGCATATTCAATCGTTTCGTGAAATTGAACAGCTTTAAGCAAGGAACAGGATTAGGGCTTTCTATCTGCAAGACGATTATTGAGAAGTTGAAAGGTAAAATCGGGGTTGAGTCGGAGGAGGGAAAGGGCTCTACATTCTGGTTTACGATACCTTGCCAACCGATGAAAGTGAAATAAGACATTCAAGTTTGGTTGGAATTTATAGGTAAATCACCTCATCCGCCAACAACCGAATCTCATCCGGATTATGTGACGTGAAAAGAATGATCCGTTCTTCTTTCATTTGCTTTTCTCGTATTCGTTCTATAATGCGATGGCTTAGGGCTTCATCCAAGCCTTTGAACGGCTCGTCCATCAAAAGGAGAGGAGAAGGGTATGCCAATGCCCTAGCTATAGCGATACGTTGTTGCTGTCCGTAACTAAGCTCTTTAGGATATCGGTTCCCGAAGGGCTCCATTTCCATTTCCTGTAAGTGTTTTTGGGCAATTCGCCGGGCTTTTTCCTCCGTGAGAAAAGAGGAGAGGGGGAGGATGATATTTTCTTCTGCGGTTAGATGGGGCAGGAGTTGCGGTTGTTGGAATATGGTGGCGATTCCAAAGTGTCTTGTGGGATGTATCTCTCCTTCCGTAGGCAATAAGATACCTCCGATTAGGTTTAATAACGTTGTTTTTCCTTTGCCTGAAGGTGCGCTAATTCCATAAATAATCCCTTTTTGAAAGGAATGGGAAAAGTGCTGTATGCCGTATTGGTAACTTATATCTTTCGTGTCTAAAACTGATAATGTAGGGGTGGGGATGGTCTGATCCTCATTCGCGAAAGATATTTTAGGGGTGATATCAGCGACTTTGCTAATTCCTTTGTCAAAAAAGAAACTGATGAATACCGCCACGATTGTCCAAGCGAGTAGCTCAGGGACAGCGATAAAGTTTTGCGCCCTTTTCATCTCGCTTCCGATTCCGAATGCGCATTGCGACAAGACTTCTCCCATAATGATCGCACGCCAGCCGAATCCGGCGGCGGAGGCAAGTCCGCTATATAAGAATGGCTTTAGCTGCGGATAGATGATCTGGAATAAGACATTGGAACGTCTGATATGGAATTGACGTGCCATAATGGATAAACCCGGACGCAGGTCGAGGATTCCCCGTGTCAGATTCTCTGTTAGTAGCGGGAACATGGTGAGAAAGGCGATCATCAAAGGGATGCTTTCCGGATTTAGGAATATAAGCGCCAAAAGTATGAAGGATATGACCGGGATCGAGCGCATGATGGCAAGCAGAGGTCTGAATAATTCATACACCCACTCAAAACGGGCGAATAACCCGGCCATCCCTATCGCACAAACGAATGAGATCGACATGCCTAAGATTCCCCTAAGTATAGTCGCTCCGGCCGACTGATAGAAACTACCGGAGACGAGCCATTCGCAAAGTGTCCGTACGAGTCGGGGAAGTGAAGGTACCAACTCCGGTTGGTTGGCTATAACGGCGAATAGTTGCCATCCCGCCAAGAGGATAGCGGTAGCGACTATTGTAGTGATTGTTTTTCGCAATCTCATTGTTTTTCGGGGATAAATCCGGCACCGGGAAGCCTCCCGCCGACGGCCTTGGGTTCATACTGTTCGATGAGACGTAGGAAACCCATGACGGCATCTTTCGCCTCGATAGCTGATAAATAATGGATTTTACACCGCTCGATACTCTTAGGAGTTAAGGCCCCTTGGGCGAAGATTCCATGTTCTTCCAAAGAATGGATGGTCTCTTTCGGATATCGTACGGCTTTTTGGCAGGAGGCTCGTAAGGCATCCTCAAAAGCGATACGATATTTCTCCATCGTCGGGGTGTATACGACCGCTGTTTGGGCGAATCCGAGGGTATCGCTGTCTGTTAAGTGATTCAAGTCCGCAGTTATTCGTAAGCTACTGTCTTTCCGTAAAGCGATGCTTAGAAACGGTTCCCCGAGCACGGCACGATTTACTTTTCCGGCTAAGATACCTTGGGTGATTTCCCCGGCGGTATTGAAGGCGTAATTCAAAGGATAATCTAATCGTTGGCGGCCGAGATAGTACCGGGTAAGGATATCGGGAGTCGTACCGTTGCCGAATACATACAATGCCGGTTCTTTCAAGGG
>ERZ773168.1909-NODE-1909-length-16757-cov-3.494132_pt1 | contig 16757 bp, 14 predicted proteins | sample MGYA00511261_ERZ773168 | MGnify/ENA primary metagenome ERZ773168 (study PRJEB29015, sample SAMEA2737855) | human gut metagenome | biome: human gut; feature: human-associated habitat; material: faeces | place: China | collected 2012 ... | reverse complement strand
GGTTGCCATGGTGCTTCTGGCAGCCGGGGACAGCCGCCGTTTCGGCGGAAACAAGCTGCTGGAGGAGGTGGATGGCCGGCTGATGTACCGCCATGTGGCAGATGAGGTAAATGCTATGCCGGAGGATTTTTTTGCGAAAAAGATTGTGGTGAGCCAGTATGATGAGATTCTGGAGGATCTTGGGAGAGAGGGATTTGAGACGGTAAAGAACAATCAAAGTGCCCTGGGAATCTCCCATTCTGTTCACCTCGCCCTGGAACAGATCCCGGAGCATTACGCGGTCTGTTTTTCGGTCAGTGACCAGCCGTGGCTGACCCGCGAAACCATTCGCGGACTTGTGACAGCATTCCGTAAAAATACAAGGGGAATGGTCTGTGCGTCCTGGGAAGGCATGGATGGAAATCCAGTCATCTTTGCACCGGAATACCGGAAAGAACTGCTTGCACTGAGTGGGGATGTGGGAGGAAGAAAGGTACTGCTGGCGCATCCGGAGGACGTGGCCCGCTTTGTTGCCGGGAGCAGCCGGGAGCTGGCGGATGTTGACGAGAAATCCCAGCTTTGCTATAATCAGAACGATTGACTGCGGAATATAAAAGCATATACAGGCTGCAGCCATTGTTTTGACATCCCATAAGGAAGGAATACAACATGATTAAATTAGAACGTACCAGCGTCATGAATCTGGAAAATGCCATGCGCGGTGCCCGCAATCCGATGAACAGCTGGGGACGGATGGACAGCTTTTATGATGAGAATGGCAAATATAAACTGGGACCGAACGATCTCGACCTCGCGAAACGTCTCCGCAAAGCAGGCAGCGACCACCGCAAGTTTCTGCGCCAGGTATTTGTCTCAGTCGATGTGACCGCACCTCTCTACTGGTGGAAAGAATATGATACTTATAAAGTAGCGACCGTCGCCAATTCAACCAGCACGATGCACAAAATCGCCAGCAAACCGTTTTCGATGGACGATTTCAGCTGCGACCACATGACAGCCGGAACACGCGCATTTATGGAAACAGTTGTCGCCAAGCTGGAGGAAATCCGCCTGCGTTATCTGGAGACAAAGAATAAGGATGACTGGTATGATATGATCCAGCTGCTGCCGAGCAGTTATAATCAGATGCGGACTTGTTCGTTTAATTATGAGACACTGATTAATATTTATTATGCCAGAAAGGATCATAAGCTGGCGGAGTGGCATACATTCTGTGACTGGATCAAGACTTTGCCGTATGGGGAAGAATTGATTATTGGGGAAGGAAAATAGATAATTAGTTTGATTTTCGTGAGAGGGACGGAGAAAAAGCCGCCCGGGCAAAAATGATCAGGTTTCGAGGACTGGGATTTTCTAGGCATCTTCGGTTTGATTAAAAACAGAAAGAAATCCTCACAAAGCAAGTTTGTTGCGGTTTCTTTCAACATCAAATCCGAATCTGCCAAGTAAATCCACAGTCTCGAAAATTCCATTTTTGCCCGGGCGGCTTTTTCTCCTGTTTATTGGATGATAACTTGGTAAAATTTAAGATCCTGGTGTCATCCAGCGCATGAATGCGGCTGGATGACGGCGTAGGATCTTTTTTCGTTCCGTATGATAAATTACTTTGTCCACCATCTACTTTCTTATCTAACTATATTCAAGAAAGTCCCCCATGTCTTTCTTCTAAATACTGAATGTGCGCTTAGAAGAAATGTTTAGTTATGGCAGAGAACTGGCATTCCCTTGTATACTTTCTCGTAGAGAAGTTTTGCTTTATCAACCGGCAGATTGATGCAGCCGTGGCTGCCGGAATACTGGTAGATGGTTCCGCCGAATTTACTTCTCCAGCTTGCGTCATGGAAACCGATGCCGCCGTTGAATGGCATCCAATAGTCTACGTGACTTTCATATTCATATGTGCCGTCTGCCCGTTTGGCGCCGCGCAGAACGCGGTCGGCCTGCTTGTAGGTCAGGCTGTAAATACCTTCCGGGGTTGTGTAGTTTTTGGATACGTTTCCGGTTACGCACGGAGCATCCCAGGTCAGGGCGCCGTTTTCATACATATATACATGCTGGGCGCCGAAATCAACTTCTGCGTAGGTATTGCCCCAGTCTGCGTCTGAATGGCTGGCTGCCTGCTGGGAGAACTGGACTTCACGTTCCTGATTGATACCTGTCCGCGCCATCAGAACCAGATTGTCTGTCTCTGCAGTCTGGTCAATCTTCCATCCATAAGGGCCTGTCAAGGCTACCTCTTTTCCGGAAGTGGTATGGAAAGTACGGGTAGTTCCAGCTGTGTCGTATTTCGCTGCCAGCGCCTTGATGTAGGCAGCTGCCTTATCGCGGTCTACAGTAATGCCATTCTCGCCGCCTGTATACCAGCTGACATATTCAGTACCGGACAGTGTCTCGGTTGCATCACCGATATGGAAGGTGATGGTCGCATTTTTAGCCTGGTTCATCTGGGCGCAGAGTGCTTTTAAGGATGCATCGTCGGAAGTCACCTGGATCGGTGTGTAACATCCCAATGCTTCCAGATCGATCTCTGTCATGCCGGAGGCGATCGCCGCATTGATCGCCGTCTGTACCTTTGCCTTATCCACAGATTCTCCCTTTACTTCCGGAACAATCGTGAAATCTTTTCCTTCTTCCCAGGCGGATATATGGGCATCTACCGTCGGCGCTACACTATCTGACATACAATTTAAGGAAGCAATGCGGTTTGCAAGCATCGTCTGATCGCAGGAAAGCGGCATCGCGATCGTCAGCGCTCCTGCTCCAGCTGCCCCTGCTGCCTGCTGGTCAATCGCTGCCTGCAGCTCATTTGTAATCACTACTTTATAGCCGATCTCCGCTGCGGTGATCTCTTCTGTCTTGCCTCCACGTTCTTTAATCGTTAATTTATAAGAACCGTAATTCTGCTCCAGCTTTGCCTTCGCTTCCTCATTGCTCATTCCGCCGACTGCGACGCCATTTACACTTGTTCCATTTGCAAAACTGCCATCTGCCAGTACTGGCTGTGCAAACATCAGCACCAGTGCAGCTGCTGCACCAGTCATTTTAAGTATACTCATACTTTTATTTTTCATTTTTTCACAAACCTCTCTGCCGCGCCATATGGCTGCGGCCTGTATATATGGATTCTGAATCCTTATTATAGCAGAGTCGGAAAAAAAGTCCAGACCGATTCTAAAAAAGATCGTCAAAAGATCCGATTCGTAAGAATTTCTTAACGGTTCCTTTTTTCTTTCCTTTTTCTTTCATTTTTTCCATATTCATGATTGCAGTTTTTCCATTTTGCAGTATGATGGTATTCATTGCAAATGGGAAGTATAACTTTCAGAACGTCCTTAAAAATGTTTAAAATTTTCATGTTCCCAAAAGCGCCAAAAGGACCGCCGCATATGGCATGCCCTCTTCTAAGTAAACAAGATTTTTATTGTTATCTTGGTCTGCTTAAAAGGAAATATGCCAGTCTGCGGCAGTCCTTCTTTCTATTTCCGGTCAATTTCCGGATTGACATGCACCATAATGTGTTTTACCTTCGGAAATGTCTTTTCAATGCTGTTATGCACCACCTCGGCAATCTTGTGCGCCTCCCGCAGCGGCATGGAACCATCTACCTCAATCTCAATGTCCGCATAAATTTTATTGCCAAAGATCCGCGTCTGAAGCAGGTCAATCCGCGCCACATCTGGATTCTGAAGAACGCAGGCGCGCAGCTGTTCTTCAGTCTTCTCATCACAGGAATGATCGACCATTTTATCCATCGCATCTTTAAAAATCTCATACGCCGCTTTCACGATAAAGACGAAAATAACCAGGCTCGCGATCGGATCCATGACCGGAAATCCCATTCTCGCGCCCACGATTCCGACCAGCGCACCGATCGAGGAAAACGCATCGGAACGGTGATGCCATGCATCTGCCATCAGTGCGCTGGAATCAATCTTTTTCGCATAATATCGGGTGTACCAGTACATCGCTTCTTTACTGACAATGGATATAACAGCCGCTGCCAGCGCCAGCATTCCCGGAACCTGCAGGTGACTGTATTCTCCCTTGAGCACGTCCGTAAGCGCCTCCACGCCAATCCCCAGACCTGTCATAAAGAGAACCATCGAGAGGACAATCGCAGCCACACACTCCATCCGCTCATGTCCATACGGGTGCTCCTTGTCCGGCTGTTTGGACGACAGCTTAATTCCAATCACCACGATCATCGTGCTGAACACATCGGACGCCGAATGGATACTGTCACTGATCATCGCATTCGAATGTGCGAACACGCCGGCTAACAGCTTCATAAACGCCAAAAGGATGTTCACTACTATCGTTACAAAAGACACTTGATTTGCCACCTTCTGAAAATCATTCTGTTTCATATTCGTTACCTCCAAAAAATATCTCATGGCACTAACGATAGGTGGGTGCTGCGGTTTAACCCGTAAAAAAGTATAAAAAAACACCCACGAACCAGTATGAGTAACTACTGTCCCGTGGATGAAACTAACTTCCACTGTCGCTTCTGCGACCCGACCCCATGATATTCACGGTCTGCTCAGTTTGTACTGTAGTTTGATATGCAGTGCAAAGAGTCTATGATGAATAATAGCACAAGTTTACTTAGTTGTCAATATCGGGAAACGCCCTTTCTTCCATAATTTATTTCTTCAATTCCTTAATCCCAGCCTCAAGCCCTGCCGCCGTCAGCGGAAACATCGGGATCTCATCTCGGATCAGGCTGATCGTGTACGCACCGTAGGCATATGCCCAGTTATTTTCCCGCATCGGGTTCAGCCAGATCGCCGACGGAAAACGCCGGTGCATCTCCTGCAGCCAGTAAATGCCCGTCCGTTCGTTGCTGTGGAAATAGTCGAGACTGCCGCCGCGGTACAGAAGTTCCGACGGCGCCATCGACGCATCCCCGACCAGAATTACCTTGTATTCCGGTTTCAGGTTGTGAAAGACCCACTCGGTCGAGATCTTATCCCGCCAGGAGCAGGACGGCGTCGTAAACAGCTGATCGTAGAAACAGTTGTGGAAATAATAAATCTTCAAATCCTTAAAATGGGACGACTGATTGACCGCCTGGAACAGCCGGTTGCACAGATCCGCATATGCCCACATCGACCCGCCGCTATCCATCAGAAGCAGGAGCTTCGTCTGGTTCTTTCTCGGGCGCTCCATGACGAGCTCCAGACGTCCGCCTTCGTCACAGGTCTTCTCGATCGTTTTCTCCACATTGAGTTCCGTTTTCGGTCCATCCTCACGGCAGGATAAAAGACGCAGCTTTTTGAGCGCCACCTGGAACTGCCGGATCTGGATGACCGCATCGTCGCGGAAATCGCGGTAATTCCGCTGTTCCGCCACCTGCAGCGCGCTCCGGTTTTTGCCCGGTCCGCCCACGCGGATGCCCTTCGGGCTGTAACCGGAATGTCCAAATGCCGACGTACCGCCGGTTCCAATCCACTTATTGCCGCCGTGGTGCTGCTCATGCTGCTCTTTCAGTCGTTCCGCCATCATTTTACGGATATCGTCCAGATCAAGTCCCGCAAACCGCGCATCGACCTCATCCTTATCATACGGCGTCTGCGCGTGCGCCTTGGCAAGCCAGTCTAAGACCTCCTTCGGAAGTTCCTCAAACGTCTGCACATTTTTAAAATATGCCAGAAATGCCTGGTCAAATTTGTCATATTCGGACTCTTTTTTGACCAGAACCGCCCTCGCCATATAGTAAAACTCCGTCAGGCTCGCGTCGTTCAGGTTCATTTCCAGCGCATCCATCAGGCTGTTCCACTCATTGAGGCTCGTCTTCATCCCGTAAGAACGGAGTAGATACAGAAAATCAGTAAACATATCGGTTATTCTCCACCAGCTTTAAATCCTCTGTCTTTTTTAAGAGTACCCCCGCAAACGGGATCTCCTTTTCCAGCTTCTCCACCGGCACGCCGCCGATCACAAGCGCCTGAATCCAGTCCAACACCTCGGAGGTACTCGGCTTCTTCTGCAGGCCGCGCAGATCGCGCACCCGGTAGAAGGCGTCCAGCACGCCGTCGATCAGCTTCTGGTCGAGATCCGGGTAATGTGCCTTGATGATCTTCTCCATCATCGGCTGCTCCGGGAATGCAATATAATGGAAGATACAGCGGCGCAGGAACGCATCCGGCAGCTCCTTCTCCGCATTGGAGGTAATAATCACAATCGGACGGTGCTTCGCTTTGACAGTCTTTCCCGTCTCCGGAATGTAAAATTCCATCTTGTCAAGTTCCCAGAGCAGGTCGTTCGGGAATTCCAAATCCGCTTTATCGATCTCATCGATCAAAAGAACCGTCTGCTTTTCCTTCTCAAATGCCTCTCCCATCTTTCCGAGGCGGATATATCTGGCAATATCATCAACGCCATCCGCACCAAACTGGCTGTCGTAAAGACGCTGTACCGTATCGTACACGTAAAGACCGTCTTGTGCGCGGGTCGTCGATTTAATATTCCAGATCAAAAGTTCCATATCGAGGGATCTGGCAATCGCCTCCGCGAGCATCGTCTTTCCAGTGCCCGGTTCTCCCTTGATTAAGAGCGGCTTTTTGAGCGCCGCCGCAATGTTAACGCTGCGGATCAGTTCATCCGAAGCGATGTATTCGTCACTGCCGTGAAATTGCTGCATGGTAAATTCTCCTTTTAGAAAGTTCTCCTTTTACATAACTGTAAACACTAACAAGGGCGGCATAACGATTCAGGATCCATGCTGACTGCGATCGGTTCGGATCCATCGTTCCTCCCGATCGTCATACATAATCCTGCCCGTTTGCCGCCCTATTGATTTTCTATAAATATAGCAATATTCTAATAGTTTGTCAAATCGTATATATGTTAGGATTTCATTAGAAAAACACGATTGTTACTGCTCACTATTCTACTTTGCCACCCGGATATTCTTGCTGCCGCTAAATCCTTCCGGCGGCTCTGTCTCCGTGAGGATCGTCGCTTCTTCAAACACCCCGAACGTCACCGAACTTACCATGCCGAATTTCTGGCTGTCCGCCAGCACATAGCAGCGCTCTGTCTGGCGCATCGCCTCTTGCTTGACTAATGCCTCATTCGGATCCGGCGTCGTGAAACCGTGGCGCTTGCTGACGCCGTTGGTTCCAAAAAATCCCTTTGTAAAATGATAGCCCTGGATCGTCAGGATCGCCTGGCTTCCGATGACCGCCTCCGTCGTGCCCTTTAACTCACCACCAATCAGAATTACGCGGTTTCCGGCGGCTGCCAGCCGTTTGGCATGTGATACCGCATTCGTCACAAACGTGGCGCTGCGCGCCGGAAGATAGTCTAAGATATACCCGGTCGTCGTGCCCGCGTCCAGATAGACAAAATCATCCGGCTGGATAAGTCCCGCCGCAAACTGGGCGATTCTCCTTTTCTCCTCCTGCTGCAATTCCATCTTCTGTGCCACTGACGGCTCGGTTCCCGTAAATGTCCCGTCCGAGGACACCGCGCCGCCAAACACCTTGGTCAGGCGCCCCGCCTTGTCAAGCGCATTCAGATCCCGCCGGATCGTCGATTCTGAAACTCCCAGCACCTCTTTAATCTCAGGAACTGTCACACTCCTCTTTTTATCCAGAAGTTCCAAAATCAGTTCGTATCTTTTTTCTGTCAGCATGACTCTTTTCCTTTCATCTTCTGCTGTGGTTGAACTTTTTTTAGCTCAATTTTTCACTTCTCTCTGTCTTAATATTCTTATCAACTGCAGCTGCTTTCGACAATGACCTTCCGAATCGGCAGCACACGCCCCGGCGATACGGAAAGCTCATCCACACCCATTTTCAGGAATTCTTTTGTCAAACTCAGATCCGCGCCCAATTCGCCGCAGATACCTGCCCAGATGCCCTCGGCGTGCGCATTTTCGACAACCATGCGGATCATCGCCAGCACCGCCGGATGGTGCGGATCGTAAAATGCATCCAGCTCCGGATTCTGACGGTCAACTGCCAGCGTATACTGGGTCAGGTCGTTCGTTCCGATGCTGAAAAAGTCCACTTTTTTCGCCAGATCCCGGCTTACCATGACTGCCGCCGGGGTTTCAATCATAATGCCCTGCTTCGGGTCGCCAAACTGGAGATTCTGTGCGGTCAGCTCCGTCTTGACCTCCTCGACAATCTTCGCGATCGCCTCGACCTCCCAGACACTTGTGATCATCGGATACATGATCTGGAGATTGCCATAGGCACTTGCCCGAAACAGCGCGCGAAGCTGTGTCTTGAAAATCTCCGGTCTTGTCAGGCAGATACGGATCGCCCGGCAGCCCATCGCCGGATTTTCCTCTTTTTTCAGTTCAAAATAATCGCACTGCTTGTCCGCGCCGATGTCCAGCGTGCGGATAATGACCGGTTTGCCTGCCATCGTTTCCGCTACCTGTTTATATACCTGGAACTGCTCCTCCTCCGTCGGAAATGTTTCTTTTTCCAGATACAAAAATTCGCTGCGGAACAGTCCGATGCCCGCCGCATCGTTCTGAATGACCGACGCCAGATCCTTGCTGTTGCCAATGTTCGCATACAGGCGGATCTTCTTGCCATCCAGAGTGACTGTTTCGCGCCCTTTCAGTGTTTGCAGCAGTTCTTTCTTCTCCTGTTCCTCCCGCTGCCGGCGGCGCATTGTTTCCAATGTCTCCTCATCCGGTTCCACATACAGGACTCCGTTAGTACCATCCACAATCGCAAATTTCCCATCTACCGTCTCATCGAGCGCCACGTCCGTTCCGATCAGCGCCGGAATGCTCATCGTACGCGCCAGGATCGCCGTGTGGGAATTGACGGAACCGTGTACCGTCACAAAGGATAGCACCTTGTCCTTTTCAAGCTGTACCGTCTCTGACGGTGCTAAATCATCTGCCAGAATAATCACCGGCTCGTCCGTATGGATGCCCTGACCTGCGCCTCCGGACAGAACGCGCACAATCCGCTCCGAAATATCTTTGACATCCGCCGCGCGCCCACGCATATATTCGTCCTCCATCGCCGCAAACATCTGGGCGAAATTGTCACCGGTCACCGCAACCGCATACTCGGCATTGACCTTCTGCGTATCGATGATATTCTGAACCGCGTCCAGATAGTCCTCGTCCTCCAGCATGATCTGGTGAATCTCAAAAATCGCCGCATTCGCCTCGCCAACTTCTTTTACCGCCTTTTCATACAACTCGCCGAGCTGGCGGATGGACTCCTGAACTGCCGCATTAAACCGCGCTTTTTCCTGCTCTGCATTCTCTATTTTTGTCCGTTTTACGGTCTGCTCGCCTTTCTGATACACACATATTTTTCCAACTGCGACACCGCCAAATACACTTTTTCCACGATACGTCTGCATGATCATTCCCCTTTCCATTGATCCATTATCGAAAAATGCCGCCATGTAATAATCCCTTACATCGCGGCATCTTTGTTAAACTACATATTTTCCTTCATAAACTGGCTGACTGCCTCATAAGCTGCTTCTTCGTCCTCGCCCTCAAAGGTCAGGGTTACTTCCTGTCCGTTCTTTACCGCCAGCCCCATGATACCGAAAATCTTTTTGCAGTCGCCGCTCTTTCCATCTTTCGCCAGCTTGATCGTACTCGTAAACTGTTTTGCCGCCTTTACCAGTTCACCTGCCGGGCGTGCGTGGATTCCTTCCGGGTCTGTAATGGTATATTTAAACTCTTTCATGATGATGTTCTCCTTCTCATTATAACCTATTTTGATTGATTTGACCAAAAAATTTCTAATAAAGATTCACATTCCGTCAAAAAAAATTATTTATCTATTCTTCTACATTCTTCTTGAGAACTCCTAAGAGTACCGTCGAGATCGCCATGCCAACCACCAGTGCCAGCAGATAGAACAGCGGATTTCCCATGACTGGGAATACGAAGATTCCGCCATGCGGCGCCATCAGCGTACAGTTAAATAACATGCTCATCGCTCCCGCAACACCCGAACCGACGATGCAGGCTGGAAGCACGTGTACCGGATCGGACGCTGCAAATGGAATCGCGCCCTCCGTGATGAATGCCAGACCCATGATGAAGTTGGTCGGTCCTGCCTCGCGCTCTTCCTTTGTAAATTTCTTCTTAAACAGCATTGTTGCCAGCGCAATCGCACACGGCGGTGTCATACCGCCAATCATAACAGCTGCCATCACATCGTAGTTGCCGGAGGCGATTGCCGCCGTACCAAATACATATGCCGCCTTGTTGAATGGACCGCCCATGTCGATCGCCATCATCGCCGCCAGCACAAAACCAAGAATCAACTTACTCGAACCACCCATGCTGCTCAGACCATTGTTTAACGCCATATTGATCGCGCCCATGACCGGCTCTACGACGAAGCTCATAACCAGTCCGATGAGCAGGACGCCCACAACCGGGTAAATCAGGACCGGAGCAATCTTTTCCAGTGCCTCTGGAAGATTCTCGCACGCTTTCCGAAGCGCCAGAATCAGATATCCGGCAATAAAACCTGCCGCCAGGGCGCCAAGGAAACCTGATTTTCCCTGAGAAGCAATCATGCCGCCGACAAAACCGACTGCCAGCGCCGGGCGGTCTCCGATCGCCATCGCGATGAAACCAGCCAGAATCGGGAGCATAAAGCCAAATGCCACACCGCCGACATTTTTAAACCATGCCGCCAGCGGGGTAATCGTACCAAAGTTTACACGCTGGTCGAGCGGAAGTGCATTCATATCCACACTGAAACCATCAATCAGAAACGCAATCGCAATCAGGATGCCGCCGCCGACTACAAACGGAAGCATGTGGGAGACACCATTCATCAGCTGCGTGTAAATCTGGTGTCCGACACTGCCCGATTTGCCGCCAGAGGCTGCCTTTGCCGGGCTGCTGCTTCCAGATGATGCTGCGTGGTAAACCGGTACCTCCCCGGACGCCGCGCGCTCCAAAAGCTCCGGTGCCTTGCTGATACCGTCCGAAACCTGACATTCGATCACTCGTTTTCCGTCAAACCGATCCATCGGCACCTGTGCGTCCGCTGCCACGATGATGCAGTCCGCCGCCTCGATCTCCTGTGCCGTCAGCACATTTTTTGCTCCGGCTGAACCGCGCGTCTCAACTTTGATCTTCCAGCCCTTCGCGCGTGCCGCTTTTTCCAGGCTTTCGGCTGCCATGTAGGTGTGCGCGATACCGGTCGGACAGGAAGTAACCGCTAAGATCTTCGGTCCGGCTGTCTTTTCCGTCTCTGCACCCGCTTTTTGCGCCTGAATCTCCTGACCACCTGCTTGTGCGGCATTCTCTCCATTTGTATCTGCCGCTTCTTCGACGGAATCAGCCGCCAGTCTCTCATCGATGCCTGCCTGTTCTGCATCTGCCTTATCAATAATGGAAAGAAAGTCTTCCACCGAAGAGGCATTTCGCAGGGAATCTGAGAAATTCTCGTTCATCATGAGAACGGAAAGCTTGCTCAACACATCCAGATGTACGTTATCTTTTGTATTTGGCGCTGCAATCAGAAACAGCAGAGTGACCGGTTCGCCGTCCAGGGAGTCGAAATCCACGCCATTTTTGATGACCATCGCCGCCAGCCCCGGCTTTTTGACCGCATCACATTTTCCATGAGGAATTGCAATCCCCTCGCCGATACCGGTCGTGCTCTCTTCTTCTCTCGCATAAACCTGCTTGCGGAATGCCTCGACATCCGACAGCTTTCCGCTCGCCGCCATCAGCTCTACCGCCTTGTCCAGTGTCTCCGATTTGCTGGTGGGTGCCGCATCCAGCGATATACTTCTCGGATCCAGTAAATCAGTAATCTTCATATCTGTTGCCTCCCTATTTATGCCCGAATGTCAGGTATGCATTGCATATCCGGCAGTACATTCTGCCAGCTTCAAAAATGTCTGCATACAACCTCATCCGATTTTTGTGATTTTACAGGTCTCATACACTTTCTTTATCTCATCCTTCGTCGCCAGCTGCTCCGAAAAGGCGCTCGCGCTTCCAGCTGCCAGTCCCATGCGGAAGGCGTGTTCATAATCTCCGCTCTCCCCGTATCCGGCCAGGAAACCGGCTACCATCGAATCTCCGGCTCCGACACCATTTTTCAAGGTTCCCTTCGGTGCTTCCGCCGCATAGACGCTTCCATCCTCCGCCAGAAGAACCGCGCCCTTGCCTGCCATCGAAACCAGCACGTTGACCGCACCTTTTTCCTGCAGCTTCTTCGCATACGGAACAACTTCCTCCCGCTCCGAGAGCTTCACGCCGAAAATGTCTCCCAGTTCATGATTGTTCGGTTTGATTAAAAACGGATGGTGTCCCAGCACATTGAGCAACAGATCCTTGGTCGCGTCCACAACAATCCGGACGTCCCTGCCATCCAGGCGCTCCATAATCTTCTGATAAATATCATCCGGCATCGACGCTGGAATACTTCCAGCCAGCACCAACGTATCATCCGCCCCCAGCCGGTCAAGCTGGGTCATCAGCGCATCCACCGCTTCCCGCGGAATCCTCGGTCCCCGACCGTTGATCTCAGTCCCGTCGATGGATTTCAGCTTCAGGTTGATGCGGGAGACTCCCTCATCCAGGGAAATAAACTCGGCTTTCACGCCCAGCTGCTCCACTTCCTTCCGAACCTCCTCGCCGACAAACCCGGCAGTAAAGCCAAACGCCGTATTGGCAATTCCAAGGTTTTGAAGGACCGTCGAAACATTGATTCCCTTTCCGCCCGGAAGCAAAAGCTCCGAATCTGTCCGGTTGGTCAGTCCGAGCTTAAAATCGCTCACTGACACAATATAATCTAACGATGGATTAAAGGTTACCGTATAAATCATAAGCCTTCATTCCTTTCTTATCTTGATTGATTCTGACTGTATTATAAAATCATTTTCATTCAAAATCAATCAAACTTATTCACAAACATGCTGCCTCTTTTTGGGTTATATTGCACAATTTTGATTTTTTATGATTGTTTTTGATTGATTGTTTCGTGTGAATTCCGGCGAAACGATTGCTGTCACTGATGGAATAGTGTTTCCAAAAACATCATTTTTACTCAGTTTCATCTCCTCTTCTAATCGTAAAATCCCCCTTTGTTGACAAGGATTTCCCCATTTGCTATAGTAAATGAAGAATTTTGTAATATCTTTGTAATATTTCCAAGATGTTTTTATATCAGAAAGGATATACAATATGAACGATTCCCCTTTGAAACCTGCTTCTTCCAGGCGCAAAAAAATGGATAAAACAATGATGGCGATCTATTTCCTGATCCTTTTTATTGTGGCCGGGGCGGCTCTGCTGGTATTTCTATGCCTCTCTAAACCTTCTGATAAGAAGAACAAAGCAGGCTCTGATCCTTCCATTGCTTCTTCCAGCACCTTAAAAAACAGTCATCAGACCGGCACCGATACTAAAAGTACGGCGAAAGCCAAAATCAAAGAAGAAAAGCCGGTCGATCCGTATGAAAATCTGGCGGTCGCCAATGTGGATGATGCGCTGAACCTGAGAGAAAAACCAGATACAGATGCCAAGGTACTCGGCACCTGCTTCCGCGGAGGCGGCGGTACCATTTTAAAACGCAAAAATGGCTGGACAAAAATCCGCTCCGGTGGGCTGGAGGGATGGCTCAAGGACGATTATCTTGTATTTGGCGATGATATCAAGCCGCTCGCCAAAGAGCTCGGTCTCTATATCGCTACCGTCAGCACACAGACACTCCATGTACGTGAGGAAGCCAGCACGGATTCTGCCATCGTCGGTCTGGCTGCCGCGGAAGACTACTATCCTGTACTGAGCCAGGAAACTGGATGGGTCAAAATCCAGCTTTCCGTTGACACCTCCGGTTACGTTTCTTCTGATTATGTCACAATCAGCGTCAAGCCAGGACGCGCAATCAGCATTGAGGCTGAGATGGCAGCGCTGGAGGCGGCACGGCAGGCTGCTGAAGAAGCTGAGCAGGCATCCAGAGCCGCCGAGGAAGCCCAGATTGCAGCCGCAAAATCGCAGGCAGAAGCAAACGCGGCTAAAGCTTCCTCCCAGACTTCGGGAAAATCTGGAAGCTCTTCGAAAAAGAGCACGGCTGCACCAGCCACTAAATCATCCTACGTGATCTCCGCCTCCGAGAGCGACGTTTATCTGCTCTCCGCCTGCCTCGCGATGGAAGCCGACGGCGGATCCTATGAAAGCTATCTGGCAGTCGGAAGTCTGATCGTCAACCGCGTCAAATCTGGCAAATGGGGCAAATCCATCTCCAGCGTCATCTACGCGGACGGACAGTTCCCAGGCGCGACCTCCGGCCTGCTTGACAAATATCTCGATAGAGGACCGTCCTCTACTGCCACCAAGGCGGCAAAGGCAGCGCTCGCCGGGGAGAATCAGATAGGCGACTACCTTTATTTTACCTCGACCAAATCAGCAAACTACGACAGCTACTCCAGCTATCAGGTGGTTGGTGGGAATTGTTTCTATAAAAAATAAAAGGCTAAAAAAGGCGGATTTAAACGCATTACATTAAACCTCATATACATTCCCATCGCCTTATGATATGATAATCATATCAGCCAAACATACAGGCAGAGGACACCTACTGTCCATACCTTATTGATAGGTACTCTCGGAGTCTTTCCTGCAAATCATCTCACAACATTAAGCACAGAAAGCTTCCGGGAGTCCATTGATTGCAAATGGAGGAAATTATGAGAAAATCAATTTATACCTTGATGGTTTCCACTCTCATCGCAGCCGCCAGCATGACCGCCTGCTCCAGCCAGCCGTCTGAAACAACCACGGCTGAAACAACTGCCGCTGAATCCACACAGGAAAACGATACATTAGCAGAAAGCAGCGATGCCAGCGAAACAACTACTGCCGGAGAAAAAGAAACCGCCCAGACAACGGATGCAGATCATGCGGAAGACGAGACTCTGAGCGAAAAAGAAATCACAGAACTTTACCGTGGTTTTGCCAGATCCCTTCAAAGCATCATCGCCAATAAAAATATGAACGATTTAGCCGAGCTGCTTGTCTATCCGTCCTACATCGGCATCGATGACGGGATTGTCGTAAATAACAGAACTGAATTTATGGCTCTCGACGCAGACAAGGTATTTACCGACGCGCTGATTGAGGCAGTCAAGACAGCCGATGTTTCTTCCACCGAACTGACCAAGGCAGGTTTCATCGTAGGCGATCCATCCGGTAAACCGGCAATTACCTTTGGTCTGGACAAAGAGGGATCTATCGGTATCACAGCTATTAACTACTAATCAGAGATAAAATAGTGAAAAAGAGCGCCGCAACACTCACAAACCGGCTTTCCATTTCTGGTAAAACTGCTTCATGAGTGCCACAGCGCTCTTTTCTATGTTACAGCCAGACAACTGCATCCATCAATCCTGCTGACTGCTTCTTCTACATTATCCTTCAATCGCAATATATTTTTTCTGCTCGACTTCCGGTTTTGCTTCTTTCTTCGGAACAAAAATCTTCAAAATACCATGCTTAAATTCCGCCTTGATATCTTCCTCTGTTATATCATCACCGACATAGAAGCTTCTCGCACAGGAACCTGCGTAACGCTCTCTGCGGATGTAACGACCGGACTTTTTCTCCTTCTCGTCCTCATCCAGTCCCTTCGCAGCCTGAATCGTCAGATTACCATCTTCCAGGGAAATCGAAATCTCTTCTTTCTTAAATCCCGGCAGATCCATCTCCAGCTCATAGCCATCTTCCATTTCCTTGATATCGGTCTTCATCAGGTTCTGTCCATGGCGTCCATACAGCTTTTTCTCTATCTTCTGTCCGGCGTTATCATCATAAAACGGAAAATCATTAAAGAAATCATCAAACAAATTTTCTCCAAAAATACTCGGCATTAACATAAGTCATCTCTCCTTTTCTATCTATGCTTAACCTTGTTTCTTTGGAACCAGGATCTTTCAGAGACCTCCGGGAACCTCTTTCTTTGTTCCCTCTGTATCCCCTTCCTTTGTTCTACATGTAATATAACACTGATTCATAATGGTGTCAATGGAAGCCAGACAGTTCACAAAAATTTCACGCTTCTTTCAGTGCATTCAGCAGCTCTTCATAGGTTTCCAGTGCCGGAATCTGAGGATAATCTGCTTTGATCTGCTCTGTCGTGCGGAATAAAAATCCACTCTTTCCCGCTAAAATCATGCCGAGATCGTTATAGCTGTCTCCACTTGCGACCGTTTCAAAGCCGATCGACTGCAATGCCCGCACAGTTTTCAGTTTAGAATTTTCCACCCGCATCTTATAATCCGTGATCTCGCCGTCCTCTGCTACCACGAGGGAATTGCAAAAAATTGTCGGCCAGCCGAGCTTTTTCATCAGAGGCTGTGCGAATTCCGTAAAGGTATCGCTGATAATAATCACCTGCGCAAAGCTGCGCAGTTCATCCAGAAACTCCTTTGCCCCCGGAAGAGGGTCGATAGAGGCAATCGTCTCCTGTATTTCTTTCAGTCCGAGCCCGTGCTCTTTTAAAACAGAAAGGCGCCAGCGCATCAGCTTATCATAATCAGGTTCGTCCCTCGTCGTTTTTTTCAGCTCCGGAATTCCGCTCGCCTCCGCAAAAGCGACCCAGATTTCCGGTACCAGAACTCCTTCCAGATCCAAGCAAATCAGTTTCATCTTTTTCCTCCATTCTGCCCATTTGCAGCATTTTTATTCTCTCTGCGATTATATCGTGAGCATAGCTCACTCAATAATTTCGCCGTTCGCGATGAGCAGGCTTCGCCTGTTCCCGCTCTCTTGCGCTCATTAT